>OHRA01000370.1_pt1 | contig 19403 bp, 20 predicted proteins | sample 1578241 | NCBI WGS metagenome assembly OHRA01 (sample SAMEA3879597, study PRJEB24766) | human gut metagenome | biome: human-associated habitat; feature: feces | place: USA | collected 1985/1987 | reverse complement strand
AATTATTTTAGCAAAAAATTTCGCACCTCTGCTTGATGAGGTGTATCAGAGAGAATCCGTTACCAGAGATCTGACGGGAGATCCCGCAATGGCAAGGGCCGGAGCAAATGCAAAGGAAATCGTATATCCCCAGATTGCAGTAACCGGTCTGGGAGACTATGACCGTAACAGTGGTTATACTAAAGGCACTGTAGATTTCAAGTGGGTGACCACGGAGTACAACTATGATCGTGGTGCAAAACTGTCTGTAGATGCTATGGACGATCAGGAGACTTATAAACTGGCATTTGGTATGGCAGGTGCAGAACTTATGCGTACCAGAGTAGCGCCGGAAGCAGATGCTTTTACTTTTGCCACTCTGGCAGGGACCAAAGGTATCTCCAAGGGCGAGGCAAAAACCATTACTACAGCGGAGGATTTTCTTGCGGAGTTGTTGATTGCGAAGAGTAAGATGGACAACGATGAGGTGCCGGAAGAGGGCAGAATCTTGTATGCAACCTCTGATCTGCTCAACGCATTGCTGATGATGGATACTTATAAGTCCAAGGAGATCCTTGCGGCATATACCATCAAGAAACCCGTACCTCAGAGCAGGTTCTATACATCTATCGACATGCTGGATGGTAGATCTCCTGATGAGAATGCTGGTCATTATCGCAAAGGCACTGCCAAGTACGAAAAGACCACTGACACTTCTGTAGTAAGTGGTAAGACTTATTACACTGAGGGTGGTGGTGTATATTCCAAGGTGACCAGCCCTGAGACATCTGCAATTGGCACTTACTATGAGATGGTTCAGGAAGCAGCGAAGAACATCAACTTTATGATTATTCATAAACCTGCAATCATTAAGCATGATAAGCATGTAGTATCCAACATAATTCCGGCCGATCTGAATCCGGATGCGGATGCTGATATTCTAAAATATCGTAAGTATGGTATTGTGGATGTCTATAAAAACAAGGTGGCCGGTATCTATCTGAGCCACCAGGCGTAGGAGGTAGCACGTGAGAACAGTAGGCATGGGGGTAATCCCCAAAGATGCAGCACTGAAACAGGAGATCGAAGATCTGAAATCCAAGAAGGTCCCCAAAAAGACCAAGGCAGAAAATCAGGATCCCGTAGAAGAGTAGAAAAGGAGGGAGCAGTATGTCTTACATAACGTGGGAGTATTACAGCTCCCTTTATTCTAATATTTCTGACCAGGAAGAATTTGATAAGATTTCAAAAAGGGCAGAGATTAAGTTTAATTCCATCACCCATATGAGGGCAAAGCGGTTTGAGGATGCTTATAACGAGGACACAGCAACAGACTTCCAGCAGCAGGTCCATATGCAGATTCAGGATACCTTCTGCCAGCTGCTCAATACTATCGCAGCGCAGGATGCCTCCGGAATGGGTACCGGTATAGCATCCGTCAGTAATGACGGGTATTCGGAATCCTATAAGGTCACAACAGCGCAGGAGAAGGAAGAGCAGCTTACCTCTGTGATACGTTCCGGCCTGTCCGGTACGGGATTGGCAGGTGCATTATGAGTGTACTATTTACGGATATTATGACAGTTTACAACTACCATAGGGATCCCGAGACAGATAAGGAGACGTGGATCAGATCCATTGTCCGGGGAGTCCAGTGGAGCCATAACAAAACGGCGCTTACAACGGTCAATGGCGTGCAGACGGAAACGAAGGTTGAGAGCATCACGGTAGATTTCCAGAGGGGTTATGGCAATAAGCCGTACCTGGAGCCACAGGAATATCGAAAACTCCCTGCGGAGGAGGCCGCCAAGTATTGGACACTGGATGCCAAGAGTGGACAGAATAAGCTGGTGCTGGGCGAAAGCGACCGGGAGATTGCGGATGGCTATAGTCTGTCAGATCTGGCGGAGGATAACCAGTATGTAGTTACTGTCACAGCGGTATCGGATAATCGTAACCGCCCTCGGCTTAAGACAATTAAGGTGGTAGGCAATGAGTAAAGGAAGAATGGATTATGTATGTAACTTTAGTGCAGCGAGCCTTATCAAGGAACTGGGACTGGAGCCGGGAGGCAGGGTGCAGAAAGCCGTGGATGAGGAATTTTTACGTGGTGTGCAGCCTTATGTCCCGATGGACACGGGAGCATTGATTGACAGCGGGCTTACTCATACCGTTGTTGGATCTGGTGAAATAGTTTATGACTGCGATGATAAAGCGAGACGGCTTTACTACGGAGAGAAAGACTGGAATTGGTCAAACGGTGGAGAACAAGCAGGTGGTCTCCGAGGGCATCAATGGGCGGAACGATATGAGCAGGCAGGCGGTGCAGAAAACATGATTAAGGCAGCCAAGGAGGCTATGAAGTGACTGTAAGTGGAAGAATTATTGAGTGGTTAAAAAAGTTTGACCCGAAGGAAATGAAGCATATTGATACTGATCTGATGCGTGGCACGGTGGATTATGTGCTGGTCAAGGAGCCTACGGTCAATGTGAAGCGATTCATCAGCGGTGCGGAAATCCATAAGGAATATTATCAGATTCGGGCAAGGATGGATACGCAGACCAATACTGATTGTGTGGAAAATGGAGTATGGCTGGAAGCGCTGACAGACTGGATCGACAGGAAGAACCGGGAGAAGGTTTTCCCTGCGCTGGATGGCGTGACCGTTCAGAAGATTGGAGTTTCCAGTCCGTTTTACATGGGTAAGAATGAACAGGACAAAGCTTTGTATCAGATGACAATTTTCATTGAGTATTTTAAGAAGGGAGAATAATCGTGAGAGAAGATTTAAGACATTACATTGACACAAGTATGGATGTGGAACCTGCTAAGTATGAACTGCTTGGAGATGGTGTGGAGTCTCTGACCGAGGAGATGAATCCTGAAGAGGAGACCAAGCACTACATTCATCAGGCGAGTGCATCCAATAAGGTGAAATCCTATCAGAGATCCTTTGACGTGGACAAGGAGGACTGTGTGGAGGATGAGGTACAGGTATTTATCGATCGTCTGGTGGATACCTTGCCCGTGGGAGCCAAGGCCAAGACCTCTTTCGTGCGGTTTCGGCTGAAGGATGAGGTGGAGAAAACACCCGGTACCTATAAGGCAATCAAGGTACCCTGTACCGTATCTGTAACATCCAGTGGTGGAGACGGTGGCGATTATGTACATAATGTGATCAACGTCAAGCAGTGCGGGGATGACATTCACGGTACCTTTGCAGTGGCAACCAAGACCTTCACGGTCGGCGAATAAATAGGAGGAAGCACATGGAGAAACTGAAAAATATTGCAGCAGGAACAGAAGTGCAGGTAAACGATCAAGGAGATACCATTATCTGTAATTTTGGCAGCCAGGAGTTCTATGCAGGATTTACGGATCTTGTAGAGCATCTGGAAAAGATCCAGCACTATGTATCCGGTGGTGAGTTTAAGGAAAAAACCGAAAGAGAACAGTTGCAGATCATGATCGACAAGACACACGGCATTATGCATGACATTGATGAAGTGTTCGGTGCTGAAACCTGTAAGAAGGTATTTGGAGACATTACGCCTAATCCTTTTATGATTGCCGATTTCTTCGACCAGATCGGTCCCATTGCTGAGAAATATGCAAACGGACGAACCAAGGAATTGTATGAAAAATACAATCGCAGCAGGAAGGGAAACAATTCTCAGATCCCGTACAATGGAAAAAGGCATGGTGGAAAGGGATACAGACGATGAGGTGAGTGTATGTATAATATACTGCTTGACCCATTACCGAAAGACTGGAATGGATATCCGATAGATACGGATTTTCAAACCGGTATTATGATATCCCAGTGCCTTACGGATGATTCTTTATCTGACTTGGAAAAGTTTTACGTAGCGGCATGGCTGCTCTTCCCAACAGATTCCCGACCGGATAATGCGGGCATTGGAAAAGCCATAAACTGGTATATGACAGATTTTCTTCACGACAATTATCCCGAAAAGAAGAGGAATGACGTTGTCATGGATTGGGATATTGATCAGTGGAGAATCTATGCGGCTTTTTGGGCGCAATATCATATTGATCTCAACAGAACCAGAATGCACTGGTTTCAGTTTATGGGTCTGCTGACCAATTTGGAAGAATGTGCATTTACCCGTGTTATTGACATCCGGCAGAAAGAGATCACCAGCAAAATGTCACCGGAAGAGAAAAAGGTTTATAGAAATGCCAAGAAAATATATGAAATCAAGCCACCCAAGGATGAAAGTATTACTCCTGAGGAGCAGGCAAGAATTAACGATTTCATGAAATATGCAAATATAAATAAAAAGAAAAAGTAGAGCCTATGAGCCAGTTATACCATTAGGGTGTAATTGGCTCTTCTTATTTTAGGAGGTGAGACTGTGGCAGATCATGAAGTCAGAATAATCACAAAAATGGATAACACGCAGCTCGATAAGGCAGCGGATCACGCTGAGGAAAAAATTGATGAAGTAGGAAAAAAAGCAGAAGAGACGAGCATTGCACCCAAATGGTCAGAAGAGGATCAAAAGAAATTTGATGAGAACTTTGACCGTATCATGGAGCGAAGTAAAAAAAGAGCGAAAGAGGCAGCGGACGAAATGGCAAAGATCATTTCCGATGCGGGTCAAAAGATAATTACGCATGATCCCGACTCTTATCAGCAATTTGACGCAGGGAAAATCACCAAAGCAATAGATCAGGAAGCGGCTAATATGGACAACGAAGCCAGAAAAGCTGCGGATCATTATAATCAGTTGCGTGTAGATGTAGAAGAATATGCTAAGAGTTTAAAAGAACTTCAGGACCAGGGGAAATACTTTGGTGATGAGGACTATGATCAGATATATATTGCATGGAAAAATGCCACAGATGCTGTAAGGGAGTATACCCGACAGCTTAATTTGCAAACAGAAAATGGACAGGTAGCAGTTGCAGAAAAGGCAGCAAAGGATGCGGAGAGAGCCGCCAGAGCGAAAAAAAAGGAAGAGGAACAGCAACGGAGACTGGAAGAGACTGCCGAACGTAATTTGCAGAGGGAAACGGAACGTCTCGAAAAGGAAGCATTACGGGAAGCGAAAATCCGGGAGCAGGAGGCTGCCGAACAGCGCCTTGTAGATATCAAGCGCAATGCGGTGATATCTGACCAAAACCTTGTAGCACTGTTGCAAGAACAGGAGCAGATTACAGAGCGCATGGCGCTTCTGAAAAAGGCTGGGGTGACGGGTGGATACCAGGAATATGATGAGCTTGCATCCAGACTGACAGGAATAAATGAAGAGATACATGCTATACGCAGTGGATTCGAAAATGTGGAGACGAGTGGCAGGAAAGCACTTTATGAAGTAGGGAAGAGTGCAAAAAAATCAGGAACTATTTTATCCACGCTTACCAGCAGACTGAAGGGCATTTTATTAAGCCTGTTTGTTTTTAATTGGATATCCAAGGGATTCAGCGCAATGATCTCCGCTATGAAAGAGGGCTTCCAGAATCTCGCCCAATATTCCAAGGACTACAATGCACAGATGTCAGCCCTGAAGAGCAGCTGCGCACAGTTTAAAAACAGCCTGGCAGCAGCGTTCGAGCCCATTGTCAATATGGCTATCCCGTATCTGGTAAAGCTTATTAATTGGTTGATCAAGGCGGCAGATGCCGTGGCTCAATTTATGGCAATCCTGCAGGGGAAAAGCACTTACACTCGTGCGAGAAAACAGACCATAGATTATGCAAAGTCATTGGATACTGCCAGCAAGTCTGCAAAGAAGGCACTTGCAGCATTTGATGAACTGAATGTGCTGAACGATCAGGGTGGAGTCACTGCAGGTGGTGGAGAACTGACTGGCAAGGATGCTTTCGAAGAAGCCAAAGTTGATCCCAAAATGGTGGAAATGCTGGAGAAAGCAAAGAAATTATTGGAACTTATAAAACCGTTAGTAATTGCTATAGGAATTGCATTACTGGCGTGGAAAATAGCTGGACTTTTAAAAGATCTTGAAGGACTTGGACCGTATCTTGTTAAGGCTCTAGGACTGGTAATGCTAATCGCCGGAGCTGCACTGATGGTATATAACTACATCAAAATGTGGAAAAACGGTGTGGACTGGGATGGTATTGTTGGATATGTCGCAGGACTGGCACTGGCTGTAACCGGGTTATTGATCCTGTTCGGGCCGGTAGCCGCAGGAATCGGGTTGATTGTCGGCGGAGCGGCAGGGCTGATCCTTGCACTGAAAGATATTACGGAAAACGGTGTAAATGCCAAAAATATGACATTACTGCTGATTTCTGCCGGTGCAATATTAGCAGGGGTATTCCTTACTCTTGGTGGAGCGGCAACCGTGGTCGTAGGTGCAGTGATGGCAGTAATAGCAGCTATAGCCGGTGTGGTTGTGTGGGCAGGCAATGGCGTGGAAGCACTTGCCACACTGCAGGATATGCTAGGTAAACTGGGAACCTTTGTAAAAAACGTATTTGTAGGAGACTGGAAAGGTGCGTTTGACGCAATCGTAGGATATGCAAAGGATGCTACAAATATGGGGAATATTATTGCAGAATCATTTGCAAACGGCTTTATTAAGGCGATAAATGCCATTATTGATGCTATCAATTCCATTAGTATAGATATACCTGATTGGGTTCCGGTATTTGGCGGGAAAAAATGGGATGGTCCCAATATTCCGAATTGGAATGCACATGTGTCACTCCCTCGACTTGCAAATGGTGCGGTAATACAAGGCGGTCAGCCATTCTTGGCATGGCTCGGAGATCAGCCCAGAGGTCAAACTAATATCGAGACACCACTGGCTACAATGGTTGAAGCCTTTAAGCAGGCACAGGCGGAAAACGGTGGTGGTACATATACATTTGTGGCGAAGCTGAATGAGCGGGAGATCTTCCGGGAAACGGTGCGGCAGGATCGAATGTACAAGAATACACATGGACAGAGTGCATTTATCTAAGAAGGAGGGAGAACAATGCAGGAATTTGGTGGATGGTTAATTAAATTCGGTGATGTGGTTCTCCCCAACTCCTTTTTACTGGCAGATGGCTGGGAGAGCACCCCGAATCAGCGTGTGGAGATAGATGCCTATAGAGATGCCAATATTCTGCTGCACCGGGAGACATCACCAAATTTTAAAACGAAACTGACTCTGAATATTAGAGAGATGAATCTGGAAGAGAGAAGAGCGTGGAACAATATCATTGGGCTTGCGGAGCTTCCTCATACGGAGAAGAATCAGAGAAGAGTCAGGTGTACCTATTGGAATGATGAGACACTGGAGTATTCTGCCGGGATCTTTTATATGTCAGACACGACTTACAGCATCCATACGTTGTCCGAGCAGGAGCGTGACATAGACTACAACGATTTTAAGGTTACGTTGGTGGAGTATTAAACATGAACAAGAGTATACGGCAGATGTTCTACGATGACTCTGTCGATAAACAGTTAATAATTACATATCAGGGATCCGGTACTACTCTGGACAATGCGGAGTTCCAACTAGAGACGATGACCGTGACAGAGTCAATCTGCGATGAACAGGAACTACGGTTTGGCTGCTGCGTGGCCTCTTCCTTTGAAATCACTGTGTTAGACACTGTGGAATCGTTCAAAGGAAATACCATGAATGTGTCAGTAAGGTTGGATGGTGCTCTGAAAGATTATCAGATTGGGAAGTACAAGGTATATTCGGACAAGCCTACTGCGGATCGCCGATATCGGCAGATAACCGCATATGATGCTCTTTATGACATTCTTAATGCTGAGATATCTAAATGGTATAACAGCCTGACATTCCCGATGACACTCCGGCAGTTCAGGGATAGCTTTTGTGCTTATGTCGGCGTAGATCAGGAAGAAATCACGCTGGTTAACGATGATATGACAGTGGAGAAGACCATAGATCCCGGAGAACTCCCAGGAAAGGCGGTTATAGAAGCCATCTGCGAGATCAACGGTTGTTTTGGTCATATTGGCAGAAATGGTAAGCTGCGGTATGTAGTTCTGAAACAAATGATTGAGGGACTGTATCCTGCAGATGATCTGTATCCTGCAGATGATCTTTACCCGGCAGATCCGATGGGAACCACGGAGGTATCCAGAAGCAATTATATCTCCTGCCAGTATGAGGATTTTGTAGTCCAACATATTGATAAGCTGCAGATCCGCCAGGAAGAGAACGACATCGGTGCCATCGCTGGTAATGGCAATAATTGTTACATCATCGAGGATAACTTTTTGATATACGGCAAGTCTGCGGCAGACCTGCAGACCATCGCAGATAACGTCCTCAGCGTGATCAGTGGTGTGTGGTACCGACCAGCGCAGGTAGAGGCCCGTGGCAATCCATGTTTGGAGGTTGGAGACGGTATCCTGCTGTATACTTCCCGGGAGACCATCTATACCTATATTTTACAGCGTACGCTTAAAGGCATTCAGGCACTCCGGGACAGTTACACTGCGGAGGGCGAGGAGTACCGTACCGGGCAGGTCAACGGCCTTATGAAGTCTATTATTCAACTGAAAGGTAAGTCGAATGTCCTTACCAGGACAGTGGAAGAGACCAGACTGGAACTGAAGGATGTCAACGAGAATCTGTCTGCGCAGATCAGCATCAACGCACAGCAGATTTTAACCAAAGTATCCAAGAACAATATTGTATCAGAAATCAACCAGACTGCGGAAAGCATCAAGATCAAGGCAGAGCGGATAGACCTGGTCGGTGTGGTAAATGCGGATGAACTGGTCAGCAAATATGCCACCATAGAGACGTTGAATGTGACAAAACTGGAACTGAACAACCTGATTGCAACCAAGGCAACCATTGACTCTCTGAATGCCGTCAGTGGCCGCGTGGGGAGCTTGGAAGCAGATCATGTGACAGTCTCTGATCTGAATGGTGTAAGCGCTCGTTTGGGAACGGTAGAAGCCAACTATATCAGCGCCGGAACCGTAAAGGCTGATTACATGGAGGTAGCCAACTGGACATCCTCCGGTGTAATTAAAGCGGACAGAATCAGCGCTGCGACTATCGTAAATAAGCTATCAAGCGTTGATCTGGTCAGCGTAAGAGCAATGGGTGTCAGAGGGTACATGAATTATAAAGGTACAGTAGTTGCGTGGAGAACAAAAACCATTAGTGGGACTGTTATAACTTATTTGGGACCGGAGGATTAAGAGATATGAGCAATTTAGAAATCAAGGAATTTAGTCAGGCAATCGCAAATTTTGTAGAAGCATCTCCGTTGCCGGAGGAAGTTAAGCGCATGGCATTGCAGGAGAATTTGGCACGACAGGAACAGAAAGCCAGGGATGCATTGATGGCAGAGATTGCGGCCAGGGATGCTGCCGAGGTTGCAAAACAGGAGGTGAAGCAGGATGCAGAGAGCGTATGACTGGGAAGAGGATTACTGGGAGAATAAACCATCTATCAAAACAGCATTAAATAAGACCAACATGGACAAGCTAAGTAATGCGACTCGCATTATTGACGAGCGTGTGATTACACTGGATCTGACTAAGCTGTCAACTACAGAGGCTAATGGGATGATCACGGGAATTACCATTAATCAGGATAATGGCGATATTACGGTTACTTATTATTCTGGAGCAACCAAGGTATTACATACCCTGATGGCACAGATTGCCATCAACTTCGGCTATGATCCGGTTACCGAGCAGCTTATTATCTACTTAAAAGATGGAACAGAACAGTACATAGATATGTCTGCACTCATCACGCAGTTTGAATTTTTAGACTCGGATACCATTTATTGGACCATTGGGGAAGATGGCAAGGTAAAAGCTGATATAAAGAAAGGGAGTATTACGGCGGATAAGCTGCAGCCGGATTACCTGGCGGATATTACCGTACAAGCAGAAACGGCAACACAGCAGGCATCTGCGGCGGCAGCATCTGCGGCGCAGGCTAAGATAGATGCAGATCGTGCAGAGACTTACGCAAGCATCAGCGAGCCTAAATTTTATTTAGACGAAGCCACAATGAACCTTTATATGAAGGATGGCGCAGGAGTGGATTTTGTAGTAGTTGATAATGTTTTATATTGGAAGGTAGCATAAGGAGGACAATGACATGGCAGCACCGGAAGGTTACAATGCTCTCGGAAAAATCGGAATATCTTACAAAGGAGATTACGACTCCAATACCACATATGAGCGACTGGACGCGGTTGAACATAACGGCAGTACATATCTGGCTATTAAAGATGCTCCGGACGGAGCTCCCAGGGATGATAAGGTAAACTGGATCTATCTGGCCAAAGGGTTCAGCGGTGACATCGGAGATTCCGAGATCACTTTTACCGAGGCAGAGAACCGCGAGAACATTAATACGGGCGAGAGCGTAAAGACGGTCTTTGGCAAGATTAAAAAGTTTTTTGCGGACTTGACCGCACCGGCATTTGCACAGATGATCACCACAAAGGAGGATCTGTTAGCTACCAAGGCTACCGGATATGTGCCGGATGCCAAGGCGGTAGCAGATGCATATACTGAGTTAAATGGCAAGTTAGAAACTACAACTGAAGCGACTTCCCATGATAATATCACTGGTATATTCACATACACCAAAATCGGTAATATATGTATTGGATGTGGTACATTAACGGTAACAAGTGATATAGATGCATACTCCGCTATAGTTAGTAATCTACCACAAACGTATACAGGTAATCCTTATCCTGGTGCCTTTGTTGCAGAGGATAATACTTATAATGATTTTTATATCAATGGTTCAGCAATCGTAAACCGTAAGCCCGTATCAAAAGGGCATATATTGAGGCTATCGTGTGTCTATATGTGTCAATAATTATTTAGCCGGTGCAAATGCGAGATTATATGTACCACTCGATCCAAATATAACGGAGTCTCCGGATGCAAATGGAATACATACCGCTATAGGATTTTCTGATGATGTACATAATGCCAAGAAATAATTTGCATTCTTGGATGATCGGATAGATGCCCAGCCATTCACTGCACCCTGTATTGTTCCAATTACATATCCATTAGTCATACAAGTGTAATTAGATTGTATGGCTACAGCAGATTGATAGTCAGGAGCAATTAACTTGCCATTTAACGAAGTAAATCAGATGGCGGGCGCGGCCAGAACAGCGCCAGAAAGGAGCCCACATGGGTTATATTTTATACAAAGATAAAATTGAGGAGCCCGCACAGCAGGTCATAGTATCGGTAGAGAGTCCTCACGTAGTCCGGATCGCCGCAATGGGTGACGCGGAAGCCCCGGAGATAAACACCAGTGGATTTAAACTCTATTTGGATCCGGATTGTAAATACCCGTTGGATCAAGGAGAATATGAGGCATACACTACACTCTATCGGAAGGGAGATAACTGGCATGAGTTATCAGATGACGGATCCGTCTACACCGAGCCGGAAGTTGCACCGGTGCAACCGGAGTTGACAGAAAAGGAGAAAGCGGAACTGGCCAGACAGCGGCAGATCAGCCAGCTGACGGCACAGATTGCAGACATTAAGGCCCGGATCGCTGCGAGCGACTATAAGGTGATTAAAACCTACGAGTATGCTCTTTTGGGTGAGCAGACCGGGTACGACATGGAGACTGTCCATGCAGAGAGACAGGCTCTCCGGGATCAGATCAACACTCTGGAGACCCAGCTTGCAGATCTGACAGCAGAGTAGGAGGTTGCCTATGAGAGTGAGAGACGGTCCATAAACCAATTACATAGTAACCAAGAGCCAAGAGCCGATTACTTCCTTTGCGGGAGTGAACGGCTTTTATATTTGAGTGAGGTGCGACATGAATGAAACCGAAATGGAACATCGTCTTACAGAGGTAGAATCCAGATCAAAATCCAATACTCATAGGATTGATAAGTTGGAGAGAGTGACGGAAGAAATACATACGATGTCAAACACGATGATTCAGCTGGTGGAGGAAGTAAAACACACCAATGAGACGGTCTCCAGCCTTGATCAGAAAGTTGAAAAAATGGATGGTCGTGTGGATGACATGGAGCGTGCTCCGGGGAAAGAGTGGAGTAATGCAAAGAGAACAGTATTTAATACTGTAGTAGGAGCAGTGATAGGCTTTTTAATTGCTGGCCTGATGTGGGCAGCAGTGCAGGCATTTTTATTATAAGGAGGATACGAGTTATGAGCACAAGTACAATTATGGTAATTATTTTGGCAGTGCTGACGGCACTGGTAGTAGGCACCTTTTTATGGGTATACATTCGCGATAAGACGATTGATGAGATCAGAGTAGATGTGTATCACCTGTTTCTGAAGGCAGAACATGCATTTAAAGAGTCGGGTTCCGGGAAACAGAAGATGAAGTATGTGGTAAGCCAGGCACGAAGACTTTTACCGTCGTGGCTGCAGTATTTTATCACCGATGAATTCCTGGAAAGTGTCATCGAACGGTGGTTCCAATCAGTGAAGGATCTGTTGGATGACGGCAAACTGAATGGATCAGAGGAGGAATAAGCCATGATGAAAGGCATTGACGTAGCAAAATGGAACGGAGTTATCGACTGGGCGAAGGTGAAAAAGGCAGGGGTAGAGTTTGCCGTCCTGAAAGTCATCGATAAATCTAATAAAACAGAGTCATCTTTTGTCAGAAACTATGCGGGAGCAAGCGCACAGGGACTGCCCATTGATGTTTACAATTATCTGTACACCATAACAGATCCGGCAGCGAGAGAAGCGGCCAAAGCAGTAGTAAATGCAGTTGCCGGGAGAAAGATCGGAAAGGTATGGGCGGATGTTGAGGACGCCTGTCTTAAGAATAAAGGCATCCAGTTGATCCGGATCCTTAACACCTATAAGGCGGTAATCGAGGCGGCTGGTTATGAGTTTGGCGTGTATACTGGGTTGTCATTTTACAACAGTTATATCAAACCGTACAAGGCTTATATTGACTGTGACTTTTGGATTGCAAGATATCCGTCTACCAAGGATATGACAATCACTATGGATCCGGTTGCATCCAAAAAGCCCAGTATCAGTCATAACCTTTGGGGCTGGCAATATTCCAGCAAGGGCAAGATCTCCGGCATCAGTGGTTATGTGGATTTGGATATCTGCTATACAAAAGTTGACAGCAGCGGTACCGTGCAGTCTACCACAGCATATTATCCCAGATACACCGGTACATCTGTATCTATCGTGGCGGCACTTAATGTTGTCGGGGTAAACTCCAGTTACGCTACTCGCAAGCTGATTGCGAAGGAGAACGGTATTACGGGCTATGTCGGGTCACCGAAGCAGAATACCCAGATGCTGGCATTGTTGAAAAGCGGAAAACTCAAAAGAATATGATTGACGGAATAATGATTAGGGGATATTATAATAATATCTCTCTTTCTTAAAAAAGAATAAGGTGAAGAGACGGAGAACATGAAGGGGTGTTCTCCGTTTTTTTACGTTAAATGGCAATTTTGCTTATGTTATTGTTTAAACATATTATTATTTAGAATGCAATGTATACATAATCAGGTAGCGTAAATAATCAGTACATCATAATAGATATCCCCTGTAAAATCTTTCGATGTACCGTAAATATCTGTACCATAATGGCTTAATGTTATGTCTACTGTGCATCTGGGTGTAAGTAACATCCCAATGAATGTACAACCATCTGGTATTACATGGTCAAATCTACCGAAATTTGTTGTGGTGCCACCAACAACATGACCAGACCATGTGTAGTAGGCTATTTTGATATTCGGGCTACTATTAACAAATGCGTTTGTTAACTTGCCATTTACGGAGGGAATATATAATAAGAAATAACTCTATGCAACATGAAATGCAACATGAAATAGAAAAACCCTTGAAAAATCAAGGGTTTTAAAGAGCGCGAGACGGGGATCGAACCCGCGACCCCCTCCTTGGCAAGGAGGTGCTCCACCGCTGAGCCACTCGCGCATATCTTACGGACAAGTTATAATATACTATAGGGCTCCGGAAATGTCAATAAAAAAAGTGTGCATCTTTTTTGTAAATTGCATATACAATTAACGCAGCAGTATTCTACGCAGCCATCCGGTGAATTTCCGCTCTACCAGGATCCAGCACAGATAAGCCAGAACAATGCTTATTACAACGCTTACGATCAGTCCGACAACAGATAATACGGATAGGGTGGAAAAGTCAAATACCACACGGTCCAGAAACATAACCGGATAGTAGTGTACCAGATACAGGGAATAGCTGATATTTCCCAACTGCACAAAAAAGCGGGGCATGGAAAGCCGCAGGCCTGCGAGAAAAGCAAGGATTAACAATAGCAGAGCCGGGAGCCCCCACTGGGGAAGCCTGAGGAACCCAATCACATTGATCCGGGGCGTAAAGTAAGCAAGCAGACAAAAGATTACCGGGATACATACCGAGGATACGAGGCTTACTGTCCGCGAAACCGGATGAAGGGTATGCCTGCGATACAAATACCGCAGCAGATAGTAAGCCAGAATTCCGAAGAGAAATTCCAACATGACAGGATCTCCGTAAAAAATGAGGAAAGGAGAAAGTACATTACCTATCGGAGACTGCCAGGATGAGATCGCCGGAGCAAATATCTGTACCATTCCCACCAGAATCACCAGAAATGCGCTGCAGATCAGACCGCGGTATTTCATGCTGATGTGAAAGGCAATGAAAAACAGCAGATAGAACAGCATTTCACAGTTAATGGTCCAGCCAATCCGTACCAAAGGCTGGATCGCTCCGCTGCCGATATCAAAAGGAATAAACAGCAGACTTTTGACCAGATAGGAAAAATCGTGTCTGGTCTGTTGGAACATGGAAGGAAACAACAACAGCGACAGATAGGTGCCCAGTGTCATCAGGTAGTAAAGCGGAAGAATCCGGACCAGGCGTTTGCGGAAGAAATATTTGGTACTTTTTTCCGTGGTAAACATGATCATGAATCCGCTGATACAAAAAAAGATGTCCACACCGAAAGCTCCGAAGTTCAGAAAACGGACATGCTGAAATACCACAAAAAGAGCAGCCAGACCGCGTAAAGCCTGGATGCTGTCAAAATGCAGTTCATGAAACTCTTTATTAACTGTTATATTTTCCATAGAAATAACCATGCCTTTTTGTACTAGCTTACGAAATATAACTCCATTTTAACATTTTTGCGGGAGATTGGGAAACATTTTATTCAGGAAAAAAACTTGCGTACTGCGATATAAAATAATACAATAATAAGTAAAATAGATTATGCCCACCGGGCTGGGCATAGGAACCGGCGAACCGTGATTTGCGGAATTGACATAGAATAACAGGACGGTATGGATATAGATATGAGCGCAACGAGACAGCAAATGTTAGAGACAGCAGAACGCCTGAATCAGCAGATGACAGACGGAATTCCTTTTACCTGGGAGACTCTGGAGCAGGCACTTACCTCTGTGACAGAACAGGATGATAAGGGAATCCACGGATGGATCTGCTATTTTGCTGCCTTTTATCAACTGACAACAGGGAATCAGGAGGGCTGCCTGCATTATCTGGATGAGAGCGTCAGGTGTCTTCTGGGAACGGATCTGGAGCATCATGTAGCCAGAGTGTACAATATGATCGGTATTGTGGCACATATGCAGAACAACCTGTCGCTGGCCATGGAACAGTACGATAAAGCATTGGATTATACGGAAAAATACGATGATAAGATGGTGCACAGCATTGTACTGAGCAATATGTCGGATGCGTATTATCTCATAGGAGCTTATGAAAGAGCTGTGCAGTGCCATGCGGAATGTATCCGCGAATTTGAACAGGCGGATGACAACAGTACATACAGCAGGATCAATTTCCGGAAAATGCTGGCAGAGTACGGATGCTGCCTGCTGCATCTGCATATGGATGACGAGGCGGAAAAGGTACTGTGTAAACTGGAAGAGACCGGGCAGAGCGAGGAGGTCATACGTGAGACAAGGCTGGGTGTCAATGTATTTCTGGCTCATCTGGCGGAGCGAAACGGAGACCGGAAGAAGGCAGAAGAGCATGTACGTACAGCGGTAATGGCATTAGAGGATATGATACAGGTCTCTTCCGAATACGACAGTATTCAGAATCTGCTGCAATATGTGGAAAAGATAGGCAAACCGGAACAGATAGAGGAAGTATTGAACTGTCTGGAACCAAAGGCTGCCATTGAACAGAACAAGAGTCTGCTATTGCAGCTATTGTCTTTGCGGATGCGTTATTGCAGTTCCAGAATGACTCCGGAAGAATTCAAACAGAGCGCAGACACCTTCTTCCACTTGAAAGACAGCTGGGAGCTGACAGAAAACAGTCAGGTCATGTATATGATGGAGCTTAGAAAGCGATTACAGGCGGCAGAAGAGGAGCAGAAGGAACAGGAACGTAAGAGAAACCGGCTGTTGTATCAGGCAGACCATGACGAGCTGACAGGACTCTATAATAAGAGAAGCCTGAATCGTTATCTGGAGGATGTGTTTGAAGACTGTCTTCTGAATGAGAAGGAACTGGGCATTCTGTTCCTGGATATTGACCATTTCAAACAGTTGAATGATCGCTATGGACATGGAAGGGGAGATGAAGGAATCTGCGCGGTAGCGGATACTCTGAAAAAATGTTTTCCGGAGGACTATGTGGCGCGTTACGGCGGAGATGAATTCCTGGTGGTCATGACGGGACGTGACAGGGAGTATGCAGAGGAACATGCAAGACAGCTATGTATGGGCATCCGGGAATGTGAGATTCCCAATGAAGACTCTTCTGTGGAACCCTGGCTTACGATTTCTATAGGTGGTGTCTGTGCTATTCCGAAGGAACCAAACCGAGTGTGGGATTTCCTGTCTGCCGCGGACAAAACACTTTATGACCAGAAAAATGAGCAAAAAGGAAAAGTACGCTTCTATGTGGGAGAAGGACAATACCTATAGCTCTGAAACCAAAATAAAGGAACACAACAATGGATAACAAGCAATATTCCACCCGCGAACTGTTTCGCAGGTTTGCACCTTATTTTAAAAAATACCGTTTTACCTTGTGGATGGATCTGTTCTGTGCAGCACTGACCACGGTTTGTGAACTGGTGTTGCCGTTAATTATGCGCTACATTACCAATGAAGGGCTGCGGGATCTTGCGTCCCTGTCGGTGAAGACCATACTTTCACTGGGAGTTCTGTATTTCGGACTTCGTATCGTGGATTGCATCGCCAGTTACTATATGTCCGATATGGGACACGTCATGGGCGCGAAGATCGAGACGGACATGCGCAGAGATGCATACAACCATTTGCAGAAGCTGTCCAATACTTATTATAACAATACTAAAGTCGGTCAGATCATGGGGCGGATCACCAATGATCTGTTTGATGTGACGGAATTCGCCCATCATTGCCCAGAAGAATTTTTCATCGCCGGAATCAAGACCGTAATCTCTTTTATCATTCTGGCAAATATCAATCTGCCGCTGACATTGATGATCTTTCTGTGCGTGCCGCTGATGTGCGGTGTGTGCATGATCCTGAATTTCCGGATGCGAAGTGCCTTTCGCAAGCAGCGTAACCAGATCGGAGAGCTGAACGCCCGGATCGAGGACAGTCTGCTGGGCCATAAGGTGGTCAAGGCATTTACCAATGAAGAGGTGGAAAATGTCAAGTTTGAGAAAGATAACGGAACTTTTCTGGATATTAAGAAGCTGACCTACCGTTACATGGCGGCATTCAATACCACAGTGAAGCTGTTTGACGGATTGATGTATCTGGTGGTATTGGTGGCAGGCGGTATTTTTATGGTAAACGGACGGATCGCCGCTGGTGACCTGGTGGCATATATGCTGTATGTATCCACCCTGATCGCAACAATCCGGCGTATCATCGAATTTGCCGAACAGTTCCAGCGGGGCATGACCGGTATCGAGCGCTTTTTACAGATCGTGGATGCGGATATCGAGATCTTCGATGAGCCAGATGCCATAGAACTGAAGGACCCGAAGGGAGAAATCTCTTTTGAAAAAGTAAGCTTTGAATATCCGGATGACCATAACAAGGTATTCACCGATCTGAACCTGCAGATCCACGCGGGAGAAAAGGTGGCCATCGTCGGTCCTTCCGGTGGTGGTAAGACAACGCTGTGCAATCTGATCCCGAGATTTTATGATGTCTCAGAAGGCAGGATCCTGTTGGACGGCCAGGACATTAAGCATTTTACGTTAAAGAGTCTGCGGGGCAATATCGGTATCGTACAGCAGGATGTGTATCTTTTCTCCGGTACGATCTATGAAAATATCGCTTATGGACGTCCCGGGGCTTCGAAAGAAGATGTGATCAATGCGGCAAAGCGTGCCGGGGCTCATGAATTCATCATGGGACTGAAGGACGGTTATGATACTTATGTGGGAGAACGGGGTGTAAAGCTGTCCGGCGGACAGAAACAGCGGATCAGTATTGCCAGAGTATTTCTGAAAAATCCGCCCATCATCATTCTGGATGAGGCCACTTCCGCACTGGACAATGAGAGTGAGTTCGCCGTGGCAAAATCTCTGGGAGAATTGTCGGAGGGGCGTACTACTCTGACTATCGCCCACAGACTTTCCAGTATCCGCAATTCCGACAGGATCCTGGTGCTGACGGATGACGGCATTGTGGAGGAAGGCAATCACGACCAGCTCATGGAACAAAAAGGGATCTATTATCAGTTCTATGAAACAGCCAATGCTTTGAAATAACATTACAAAAACGGAGGTAGAGCTATGAAACTTGTGTTTGTGGGGGCAGACCATGAAGTAACCGGAAGCTGTCATTATCTGGAGGTTGCCGGGAAACATATTTTAGTGGACTACGGTATGGAGCAGGGTGTCAATGTATTTGAAAATGTGCCGCTGCCGGTGGCGGAATCCATGATTGATTATGTATTCCTGACTCATGCTCATGTGGATCATTCGGGTCTTCTGCCGCTTCTGTATGCCAGAGGCTTCAGAGGACAGATCTATTCCACGGATGCTACAGCGGATCTGTGTAGCATTATGCTGCGTGACTGTGCACATATCCAGAGTGCCGAAGCGGAATGGAAGAATCGTAAGGCAAAACGTTCTGCGAATAATGCAGTGGTGGAGCCGCTGTATACCATGGAGGATGCAGATGGTGTGATCCGCCGGTTCGTTCCCTGTCATTACAATACGATCGTGGAAGTATGCGAGGGAGTAAAAATCCGTTTTACGGATATCGGACATCTGCTGGGCTCTGCCAGCATCGAAGTCTGGCTGACGGAGGACGGCAATACGAAAAAAATCGTATTTTCCGGCGATATCGGCAACCTGGACCAGCCCATCATCAAGGACCCCACCTACCTGAAGGATGCGGACTATGTCTTTATGGAGTCCACCTATGGCGACCGCAGCCACGGTCCAAAGCCGGATTATGTGAACGAGCTGGC
>OHRA01000363.1_pt1 | contig 19644 bp, 19 predicted proteins | sample 1578241 | NCBI WGS metagenome assembly OHRA01 (sample SAMEA3879597, study PRJEB24766) | human gut metagenome | biome: human-associated habitat; feature: feces | place: USA | collected 1985/1987 | reverse complement strand
GAGTTAAGTTTTCATATAAAGTAATTTTCTTGTCTAATGTCATAAATACCTCTACTAATAATACTTTAACACACAAAATAGGAATAAACGAATGAATTCTTTGGTATAATAATAGAGTTGAAATGAGGTAAATAAACTTATGGATGAAAATATAATTTCCTTAATTGCGAAAGAGCTGAATATTTCAATTTCGCAAGTTAAGAATACATTGGAATTATTAGAAGAAGGAGCTACAGTTCCTTTTATTGCACGTTATCGTAAAGAGCGTACAAAAGGTTTGGACGAAGAACAAATTCGTGTCATTCAAGAAAATTATGCGTATCAAGTGAATTTAGCTAAGCGTAAGGAAGAAGTCTTAGCTCGTATTGAAACATTAGGAAAATTGGATGATGAAATTATTAAGAATGTCAACGCATGTACAAAACTATCACAAGTAGAAGATATTTATCGTCCTTACAAACAAAAGAAAAAGACGCGTGCAAGTGTTGCGATTGCCAATGGTCTACAGCCATTAGCCGATATTTTTATGTCTTTTCCTCGTTATTTTAAAGAAACAGAATTAGATGCCTACATTAATGAAAACGTAAAAGATCGTGAAGCTGCCATTCAAGGTGCATGCGATATCATTGCCGAAAAAGTGAGTGATGATGTAGATGTACGTAATAAAATATTAGATTCAATGACAAACTTTGGGCGTATTGTTACAAGTGAAAAGAAAGATCATGAAGACGATCATAAAGTCTATAAGATGTATTATGACTATTCAGAAAGAGTGAATACATTAGCACCGCATCGAGTTATGGCCATTGATCGTGGGGAAAAAGAAAAAGTATTAAATGTTTCGATTTCTTTTAATGAAGAATATATTGAAAACTGGGTATGCCGAAGGTTTATTCGCTTTACTAACAGTGGTACAAGTGAGTATGTTCGTGCTGCTATTTTAGACGGTTTAAAAAGACTTGCCTATCCTTCCATTGAAAGAATGGTTCGTTCTGCCCTAAGTGAAAAGGCACATGAATCAAGTATTGACGTATTTTCTATGAACTTAGAGAAGTTGCTACTTCAACCACCTATGAAAGATAAAGTGATTTTAGGCTTTGATCCTGCCTTTAGAACCGGATGTAAATTGGCTGTTATTGATGCATCTGGTAAAAAATTAACTGTTGATGTGATTTATCCACATCAGCCAAATGCGAAAGTAAGAGAGTCTGAACAAAAATTAGTTCAATTATGTAAAGAATATCATGTGAATTTAATTGCGATTGGCAATGGTACGGCAAGTCGAGAAAGTGAAGCTTTCGTTGCGAATACAATCAAAAAATTTAATTTACCAGTATCTTATACCATTGTTTCTGAAGCAGGTGCTAGCGTATATAGTGCTTCTAAATTAGCTATTGAAGAATTCCCAGACTTACATGTTGAACAAAGAAGTGCTATTTCTATTGCACGAAGACTGATGGATCCACTTTCAGAACTAATCAAGATTGACCCTCAATCGATTGGTGTTGGTCAATATCAACATGATTTGCCAACCACAAGATTAAAAGAACGTTTGGATTTCGTAGTTGAAAAAGCGGTTAACCGCGTGGGCGTAAATATCAATACAGCCAGTGTTTCTTTACTTAAAAATGTTGCGGGATTAAATAATGCGAGCGCATCAAGTATTGTGTCATATCGTGAAGAGAATGGAAAAATTGAATCGCGTACACAAATTAAAAAGATTCCTAAGATTGGTCCAAAAGCTTTCGAACAAGCAGCTGGATTCTTGCGTATTGAAGATGGAAAAGAACCGTTGGATCGTACAAGCATTCACCCTGAATCGTATAAGGCAACGAAAGTATTGTTGAAGGAATTAGGTCTGGATACTTCGGATTTGGGAACACAAAAGGCAAAAGACGTGATTTCTAATTGTGATACAAAACAATTGATGCAAGACACAGGATTAGATAGTTATACATTGAAGGATATCTTAGATGCGATTTGTATGCCACTAAGAGATTATCGTGATAAATATGATGCGCCTTTATTAAGAAAAGATGTATTGGAAATCGAAGACTTACATATTAATGATAAGCTAGAAGGTACAGTACGTAATGTGGTTGACTTTGGTGCCTTTGTCGATATTGGACTACACGAAGATGGTTTAGTTCACGTTTCAAAGATGAGTACAAAACGAGTAAAACATCCAAGTGATGTTGTTTCTGTAGGAGATATTGTTACGGTATGGGTATATAATATTGATCAAGAGAAACAAAAGGTACAACTAACAATGGTCAATCCAAATTGACAATCAACAAACCGAGGTTTATTATCTTTACAAATGTAGGACAACGCATTGTTGTCCTTTTAATTTTTTTTTTACGCTTTTGGCTTTAGCCAGTTGAGTACGAAGTACGAAACGACAAAACCACCTGCTATGCGGGTGGTATCAAAAAAATGTTATACAAAATAATCACCATTCTTTCTATAATGAAGGTGTTCAAGCTATCAAAATAAGAAAGAATGGTGATTATAATGGCTAATAAAGCAAACTCTTTAGCACATACAAAATGGATGTGTAAGTATCACATCATTTTCACTCCAAAGTATAGACGAAAAGTGATATACAATCAATATCGAAAAGATTTAGGTGAAATATTGAGAGAATTATGTAGATACAAGCATGTAGAAATAATAGAAGGACATTTGATGAGGGACCATGTACACATGCTGGTTATGATACCTCCATCATTATCTGTATCTGCATTTATGGGATATCTGAAAGGAAAGTCAGCATTAATGATGTTTGACAGACATGCAAATCTGAAATATAAGTTTGGAAACAGACATTTTTGGAGTGAAGGATATTATGTAAGTACTGTAGGGTTGAATGATGCAACAGTTGAAAAATATATTCGTGAGCAGGAAATGCATGATATCGCAATGGATAAAATGAGTGTAAAGGAGTACTCAAATCCATTCTCAGAAGCAGAGCAACAGGCATATAAACAAGAAAAAGCAAAAAGAAAGAAATAGAAAAAAATAAAGCCCTTTGAGGGCTGGCGAGAGTCAAAAGCAATAGCTTGAACGAAGCAAAAGCAGTGCCTTGAGACGCGAGCTGGCAGTAAAGGCTTATAGCCGCAGAGAAAACCGCGCTTTTTAAACGCGGTTTTTATTGTAAGCAAATGTAAAATAATTTCATTTTCATCTTGCAAGTTTACAGAAAATGAATATAATAGTTTACATAAACGAAGAAGAGAAGAAGTACAAAAGTAATTTTTCTTAAGAGAGATAACGGTAGGTGTAAGTTATTGTGAAAACTTTTGGAACGTGTCTTGGAGTTATTTGGTCGAAGATTTGAGGCTAAATCGTGAATTCGCGTTAAGAATGAGGCGTCATCTGTATAGGCAGATGGAATTTTGGTGGTACCGCGTATATAACGTCCAATATATATTTGGACGTTTTTTTTGTTAGAAAGGGTGTGTGTGAATGGAAAGTGATCGACGATACAGAATAATTTTTGATTTACACATAAAGAAAGGTAGGAATAAAACATGAAAAAAATTATTAAATTAGGTATGGCGGCATTAACCGCATTAACAATGGCAGGATGTTCAAGTGAGTCAGAGAATGTAAAAACAATTACTGTGGGGATTTCTCCAGATTATGCTCCTTATGAATCGGAAAATAAAAAGGGAGATATCGTTGGATTTGATCCAGATATGATGAAGTGTTTTGAAGAATATTTAAGTGATGAAGAAGGTGTTACTTACAAGTTAGAAATGAAGAAGATGGATTTTGATAATATCATTACACAGCTTCAAGGAGACCAAATTGATGTGGGTATTTCTGGATTTACATATGATTCAAAACGTAAAGTGGAATGGTCAGATCCATATTTAGGATCAAGTCAGGTGGCTGTTGTTCCTAAAGATTCAGATATCGCATCGACTTCTGATTTGGAAGGTAAATCTTTAGTTGCCCAAACAGGAGCTACAGGTGAGACGGCCGCAAAAGAAGTTAAGGATGCTAAAGTAACTGGATTAAAGAATGTTCAAGACATTATGAATGCATTAAGCGCAAATCAATATGATGCAGCAATCGTTGATTTGGGTGTAGCAAAAAACTATGTGAAGAGTGGCGAATTTAAAATGTTAGATGAATCTTTAATGGATGAACAAAACTACATCATTGCGAAAAAAGGCAACACAGATATGATTGAGAAGATGAATACATGTATTAAAAAATTCTTGGCTAGCGATGATTATGCTAAGTTGTGCAAAAAATATGGTTTATCTCCATTAGAAACAAAGTAAAGGAAAAGTGAGGAAAGTGTATGTTTGTTGCGATTGATCAGGTATTTACATTAGAGAATATACTCTATTTGGCAAAGGGTGCGCTGTTGTCGGTTGCGATTGCAGCGCTTTCCCTTTTAATTGGTTTAGTCCTTGGAATTTTAGGAGCAAGTGGAAGAAGAAGTAAACATAAGCTTCCAAGAGCCATATCAATTGTGTATGTCACAATCATTCGTGGAACACCATTGCTTCTACAGATTTTAATTATCTTCTCAGTTATTCCATCTATCTATACAGCTTTTACAGGTCATGTATTAAGAATCAATCCAATTGTGATTGGTATGATTGCGTTAAGTATTAACTCCGGCGCTTATCAAACTGAACTTTTACGTTCAGGAATCAATGGGGTTGATAAAGGACAGTGGGAAGCTTGTGAAACATTAGGGTTATCGAATTGGAAAACAATGAAGTTAGTAATTTTACCCCAAGCTTTCAAACGTGTTGTACCACCATTGATCAGTGAATTTATTACTTTGATTAAAGATAGTTCTTTGATTAGTTGTATTGGAGCGGTTGAACTTTTAAAAGGAGCACAAGTCATTGGTGCTGAATATTATGATGTTATGTCGCCATATATGTTAGCGGCAATATTCTATTTAATTATGACATGTATCGTTTCTTGTATTGGAAATAAAGTGGAAAAGAGGTTGGCTGTAAGTGATTAGAGTAGAGAATGTTTCAAAACAATTTAATAAAACACGTGCCCTAAAAAATGTAAGCTTAGAAGTCAATAAGGGGGATATTATCTCGTTGATTGGTCCGAGTGGTTCAGGGAAAAGTACATTATTACGTTGTATTCATGGCTTGGAGCATGTGGATACAGGTAAAATTTATATGGATAACGAATGGATGAATCCGGATGATGAAAAGAAATTTCGTACACAAAGAAATCGTATGGGATTTGTATTCCAGCATTTTAATTTATTTCCGAATATGTCGGTTTTACAAAATTGTAAGTTAGCACAGGTAGAAGTTTTAAATAAAACGGATGAAGAAGCTGAAAAAGTAGCTTTAGAGTATTTGGATAAAGTTGGATTATTAGAAAAGAAAGATGCGTATCCTAATAACTTGTCTGGTGGACAAAAACAGCGTGTAGCGATTGCCAGAGCCTTATGCATGAATCCAGATATTATGTTGTTTGATGAACCTACGAGTGCATTAGATCCAGAAATGATCAAGGAAGTGCTTGAAGTAATGAAGGATCTAGGTAAGCAAGGTATGACAATGGTTGTGGTTACACATGAAATGGGATTTGCGAGAAAGGTAGGCACTCGAGTTGTTTTCTTGGATCAAGGTGAAATTGTAGAAGAGAATACGAGTGAAAAGTTTTTTGAAAATCCTCAGTCTGAACGTGCAAAGGATTTCTTGAGTAAGGTATTCTACGAATGAGATTGCCGGATTTTAAAGTCGAACAATGGATGAATGATTATGAAAATGATGCCATCTATAATATGACGGATACGTGTGTAAAAGCGTTAACTTTACAGGAACTATTAGATTGTGAGAATTTTGATTTTAATGAGTTGACTTTGGATTATGGTCAAATCACAGGGGATGTTGAATTAAAAAAAGAAATCTTATCTTTATATGCGAGTGGAACGATTGACAATATCACAACGGCACAAGGGTGTCTGCAGGCCAATGAATTAGTGATGAATACATTGTTGGAAAAAGGGGATGAAGTGATTTGTGTTGTTCCAGGGTATCAGCAATTTGTAGATATTCCAAAATCAATTGGATGCAAGGTGCGTTTAATTGAGCTTGATGAATATGATTGGCAGGTTGGTGTAAAAAAGTTTAGAAAGATGCTGAATGCCTCAACAAAAATGATTATTTTAAATAATCCCTCGAATCCAACGGGGACAGAATATTCTAATGAGTTTCTAAATGCATTGATTGAATTGTGTAAACCCTATAATACATATATTCTTTGTGATGAAGTATATCGTGGCTTAAATGAGGAAGTCTCGATTAGTGATATATATGAAAATGGAATTTCAACATCAAGTTTAAGTAAAATGTTTTCACTGGCTGGATTACGTCTTGGATGGATCAAAGCTAATGAGTATGTGATTCATCAAATCAATATAAGAAGAGATTATTCTATGATTTCTACAGGCCCTTTAGTGGATAAATTGGGATGGATTGCCCTTGAGCATAAGGATGAATTGATTTTAAGGGCTAAGAATATTATTTCAACAAATAAAAATATCGTTCGTGAATGGCTTAAAGAAAATCCTCGCTTTGAATGTGTATTGCCTAGTGGTGGAACAGTGTGTTTTTTAAAATATGGATTTGATTTAAAGAGTGAGACGTTTGCGAAATTATTATTGGCAGAAAAATGTGTTTTCTTTGTGCCGGGATCGTGTTTTGATAAAGAATATTATTTTCGTTTAGGCTTGGCTCAAGATAGTAAATTATTTAAGGCTGGCTTGAATGAACTTTCGAACTTTGTGGATGAACATTTGATTTCATGATAAAATAATTTGCGTAAGGGGGAATACTTATGCGAATTCAATATTTGTTGTGTATAAGCCTATTACTTTGTGGGTGTACAAAAGTGAGTGATCTTACGCATCAAAAGAGTAAATCAACTGAAAAGGCGCCGGTTACAGTGAAAAAGGCAAATAAAATAAAGGTAATTGATTGTAAGAATGATTCTTCGCAACAAGTTACTTTTGAAGCTAAGGGGGATAAGATTCAAAAGATGACACAGAAGTTTGCGATGAGCTTTTCAGATTTAGGTATAACAGAAGATATGAATTCTGAACAGATTCAATCTAAGATCAATTCTTCATTGGATGATAAATATAATTCGATTGAAGGCGTTCATGTATCTACTGAATTAAAAGAACAGCAGGTTGAAGTGACGTTGGAAATGGATTTTAAAACAGCAAATATAGATACGCTGATTGAAAGTGGCTTATTAGATAAGGGCGAAGCTCAATCGGATTATGTAAGTTTGAAAAAGACGCAAAGTGCTTATAAACAAGAAGGATTTGCGTGTATGATAAAATAGCGGGTCTTCCGCTATTTTCTATTTGAAAGGATGAGTTAAAAGATGCGTTATTATATTGCAGATACACATTTTTTTCATCGTTCGTTGAATGAAAAGATGGATCAAAGAGGCTTTGACGATATTGATCAAATGAATGAATATATGATTGATCAGTGGAATAGTAAAGTGCGTAAAAATGATGAGGTTGTTGTGCTTGGTGATTTTTCATGGGGAAACGCAAGTCAAACAACAGAGATTTTGGATGAATTAAAGGGGAAAATTTATTTGATTCGTGGAAATCATGATCGTTTCTTGGATGATAAAAACTTTGATGCTTCGCGATTTGTTTGGATCAAAGATTATGCGGAATTAAATGAGAATAAACGAAAAGTAGTTTTATCTCATTATCCAATTGCGTGTTATAACGGACAATATCGAAGAGATGAGGATGGAAACCCAAAAACATTTATGTTGCATGGGCATATTCATGCGACGCAAGATCAGCAATTTTTAGATGCTTATCAAGAGTATATTCATCAACAAAAACACCCAAGAATCAGTGATGGCCAATTAGAGGGTGTGCCTTGTCAGTTAATCAATTGTTTCTGTATGTACAGTGATTATGTTCCAATGACGTTAGATGAATGGATTGAAATTGACAAGCGAAGAAGAAATATCCTATAATTGTTATAACAAATATATAAGGAGATCATGTTATGCATAAATTGGATACAACGCCTGGTCATCTTCCTTACTATAAACAAATAAAGGAGTTCTACAAAAAAGATATCCAAGATGGAGTCTTGGCTGTGGGAGATCGCGTTGACAGTGAAATGGAAATTCAAGAGATGTACGATGTTTCAAGAATTACGGCAAGACAAGCTATTCTTGAATTAGAACAGGAAGGTATGGTAAAGCGTGGACGTGGCAAGGGTACGTTTGTGACATACAGACCTAAAATCAAAGAGGAGTTGTCGCATATCCGTAGTTTTACAGACGAAATGACAGCTTTAGGAAGAACACCTGGAACTAAGTCTTTTCACATCACAAAAGAAATCCCGGATCAAGCCACAAGAGAATTGTTCGGCTTGGACGAAGAAGTGATGTATTGTGTTCGAAGAGTTCGTAGTGCAGATGATGTGTTATTGGTGTATTTTGTGTCTTATTTTCCTTTAAGTTTGAATATACCTTTGAATATGGAAGAACAAACACAGTCTATTTATGAAGTGATTGGCGCACCGACAAGAATAGATGAAGAGTTTTCGGCAATTAATCCGAGTGAAGAAATATGCTTGGCATTAAAAATACGTAAAGATCAGCCGGTTTTAGCTCGTAAGCGTATCTCTTATGATAAAAAGAAGAAAAAGATAGAGTATACAATGTGTTACTATCGTGGTGATTTATATAGTTACACAATTTCAACGTCGCAAAAATTATGATTTTAACTATCGACATTGGTGGTACCAATATTAAATATGGATTATGCGATGCGTCAGGGAATATCCAACAAAAAGGGGAGTATCCTACTTTGGATACGGCAGATAAAATCGTTCAATCCATTTGTGATTTACCATTTGAATATACTGGAATTGCGATCAGTATGCCTGGAATCTTGAATGAAGATCATTCTAGTGCGTTTATTACTGGTAAACTGGCTTTTCTGTCTAACTACCCTTTAAAAGAGCGGTTGGAAGAAATTAAAGGTTGTAAAGTGACAATTGAAAATGATGGTCGTTGTGCAACGTGGGCTGAACTTGGATTTGGAAATTTGATACATTCAAAGAATGCTTTGGTTGTGGTTCTAGGTACATATATTGGGATGGGTATAGTGATTGATCATAAGGTATATGAAGGTTCACATTTATTGGCAGGTGAATATTCAGATGCGCATATGGATACAGAAAAAACTTTTAAGAATACCATGGCTACATGCTTTGGAAAAGATGGTCTTGAAAGAGCCACAGGCTTAACTGGAAAAGAGTTGTTTAATAATCTGGATGATGAAAAAGTGTATGCAGGATTTGATCAGTATTGTCAAAATTTAGCTTGGATGCTAAGTAATACTCAACTACTTCTAGATGTAGATACCATTCTGATTGGTGGAGGTATATCGGCACAATCAAAATTAATTGAGTGTATCAAAGAAAATATGAGAGGCTTGAAACAGTGGTTTCCAACTTTAGAAAACCCTGATATCAAAGCATGTAAATTTAACAATGATGCTAATTTATTAGGTGCATTGTGTTACTACAAAAATAATACCGAGAATCATTAAGCGTTCTCGGTATTTCTTACTTAGAGGGGGAAGGGCATGAAATCGTTAATTGGTGATAAGAAGTTTTATCGAATGGTTTTGATTGTATGTATTCCGATTGTGATACAGAATGGGTTTACCAATCTTGCCAGTTTATTAGACAACATTATGATTGGACAATTAGGAACACTATCTATGAGTGGTGTATCTATTTCAAATCAGTTATTTCAAGTATTTAATGTGAGTGTCTTTGGCGCAATGTCAGGGGCTGGAATATTTCTGGCACAATTTTATGGACGTGGAAACAGGGATGGTGTACACAATTGTTTCCGAATTAAAATGTTGCTTGGCATTTTGATTTCAATATTGGCCATATGCATTTTTAAAGTGTTGGGGCCTTCATTGATTTCATTATATCTAAATGATGATCCGACAGATAGTTTGACAACTTTGAACTTTGGTAAGCAGTATATGGATGTTATGCTGATTGGACTCATTCCTTTTGCGATTACACAAGTATATTCTTCTTCATTAAGAGAAACGGGAAATACAGTTTTACCAATGAAGGCTAGTGTCATAGCGGTTATTATTAATTTTTGCATCAACTATATTTTGATTTTTGGCCACTTTGGCTTTCCTAAACTTGGCGTTATTGGTGCGGCCATTGGTACGGTTGTTTCAAGAATTGTAGAGATGGGGATAAATATAGCGGCAGGCTTAAATAACAATTATTTAAAGGATGCGATGTGTTTATATAAGATATCGGGTGATATATTTAAGAATGTTGTTAAAAGAGGAATTCCACTATTGTGTAATGAAATATTGTGGTCGATATCCATTGCGCTTATTTCTCAATGTTATTCAACAAGAGGACTTGAGGCTGTGGCGGCCATCAATATTACAACAACAGTAACCAATTTCTTTATGATTATTTGTTATGCAATGGGAAATTCGATTTCAATCATTGTAGGTCAAAGATTGGGTGCTGGTGAAATTGAATACGCCAAAGACTATGATTTGAAGATGGTATTTATGAATTTTATGATGTGTTTAGGTATTGGCGTGGCATTGTTTGGATGTTCATCCTTTATTCCTCAAATCTATAATATGTCTATAGAAGTAAAGTCGTTAGCAACATCTTTATTAAGAGTTTCGGCTTGTATGCTTCCAATCATTTCTTTGTACTATAGCAGTTACTTTACAATGCGTGCAGGAGGGAAAACATTACTCACTTTCTTCTTCGATAGTGGATATACATTCATGTTTACGTTTATGGTTGCACTATGTTTAACTCGTTTTACGAATTTACCTATATTCAATGTGTACTTATTGGTGCAATGTGTGGATATTCCTAAGGCAGTATTAGGAATCACATTGGTTAAAAAAGGAATATGGGTACATAATATTGTCAATGAACTTTAGCCTTCTTGTTGGAAGGCTTTTTCTTTTAGAAGGCAAAAAAAAGAAGTCCTTTCGGACTTTGTTTGAAAAATGGTGACGCGTACGGGATTCGAACCCGTGAATGCATGCGTGAAAGGCATGTGAGTTAACCGTTTCTCCAACGCGCCATGTATATTAAACTTGCCTTTCTTGACAAGTGCTCACTAATATTACTACAACATTTTAATTAATGCAAGTATTTTTTTAAAAAAATTGACAGATTGTTTTAATGGTATATAATGTGAACAGTTAACATAGTTAACTGTGGAGGAAATTATGATTCGATTATTAGTAGATTCAGCAAGCGATTATACACAAGAAGAGATTAGAAATAAAAATTTATATTTTGTGCCTTTACAAATTCAAATTGAAGGAAAGAACTATTTGGATGGTGTTGATATTGACACGGAAACGTTTTATGAGAAGATGATGAATTCAAAAGAATTTTTTAAAACATCACAACCATCACCACAAGAATTTTTAAATATTTTTGAAGATGTTAAAGAAAAACAAGAAACATTAATATGTTTATCGTTGTCTAGTAAATTGAGTGGAACTTATCAAAGTGCTTGTTTGGCAAAAGATATGGTGGATTATGAGAATATCTTTATTATTGATACATTGACAGCAGCTGCTGGAATTCGTTTACTATGTGAAGTGGCAATAAACTGGATTGGTGAAAATAGATGTGTAGAAGATATTGTATCTGGTTTAGAAGAATTAAAAGAACGAGTGCATATTTATGCTGGTTTAGATACATTGGAATATTTGGCTAAGGGTGGAAGAATTTCTAAGACAGCAGCTGCTATTGGAACTTTGGCAAGTATTAAACCCATTATTTGTGTAGACCATGGAGAAGTTGTGGTTGCCGGTAAGACACGTGGTGTAAATAAGGCAACAAGTGTTGTATGTGAAAAGATGCAGTCAGATATTGTTGATACATTGTATCCAGTTTATACATTGTATTCATATGGTTTAGAGAATGTTGAAAAACTAGAATCAAAACTGGATTTAGATGTGAATCGTGTTCGTATTGGTTCAACAATTGGAGTTCATATTGGACCAAATGCATTTGGTGTTTGTTTCGTATCTAAACTATAGTTAACTTGTGAAGGTGTATACATTTTAGTATAATGGATATACGGATTTACAAGGAGAGTTTTTGATAATATGAAAACAACATTAATTATTATGGCAGCTGGAATTGGTTCTCGTTTTGGTGGTGGAATCAAACAGTTAGCTAAAATGGGTCCAAATGGTGAAATCATTATGGATTATTCAATCTATGATGCCAAAGAGGCTGGCTTTGATAAAGTCGTATTTATTATTCGTAAGGATATTGAAGAGGAATTTAAAGAAGTGATTGGAAATCGTATCCAAAATTATATGGATGTAGAATATGTATTCCAAGATATCAATGATTTACCAGAAGGATTTACTTGTCCTGAAGGTCGTACTAAGCCTTGGGGAACAGGCCAGGCTGTATTATGTGCGAAAAGTGTTGTAGATACACCATATGTGATTATCAATGCGGATGATTATTATGGTAAAGAAGCATTTGTGAAATTACATGACTTCTTGATTAACCATGAAAAAATGGGAAAAGAATTTGATATGGGTATGGCCGGATTCATTTTAAGGAATACATTAAGTGAGAATGGAACTGTAACTCGTGGTGTATGTAAAGTGGATGATAATAATTTATTAAAAGAAGTTTATGAAACAACTGGAATCAAGGCTGAAGCAGAAAAAATTGTATGTGATGATTCTGAAGTAGAGGCTTGGGCAAAACCAGAAAGTAATGTATCTATGAATATGTGGGCTGGATATCCAGATTTCTTAGACTATTTAGAAAAGGATTTTAGTACTTTCTTATCAAATATTTCAGATAATCCAATGAAGAAAGAATATTTGCTTCCAAATATTGTAGCTGAATTATTGAGGGAAGATCGTATCAATGTGAAGGTACTTGAAACACATGATAAATGGTTTGGTGTAACATATGCCGAAGATAAGGAATATGTGCAAAATGCCTTTAAACAATTGATTGAAAATGGTGTATATCCTGAAAAATTATGGAAATAGGACGATTTGTCCTATTTTTTTTGTTAGATTAATGGTATAATCCAAACGTGTTTCGTATATGTCGACTAATACGGTGTCGACGTTTCTACCCCTAAACCGTAAATTCAGGGACTATGAATCAACCTACTATTTTTATTGTGTCGTGTTGATTCTCGTTTTTGTGCGAGACTTTTTTATTTTCGGAGGAAAACATGAGAAAAGAAGATGTGAAAAAGGGTTCTATATATGAACTTGATGGTGTTGTACCTTTAAAAGAGGCATTGCCTTTAGGGATTCAGCACGTATTGGCTATGTTTCTTGGAAATATCAGTCCATTATTGATTATTGCAGGAATGCTTGGATTATCACCGGATTTAAAATCTGCATTGATTCAAAATGCGATGTTTATTGCAGGAGCTGTTACTTTAGTTCAGTTATATCCAGTGTGGAAAGTGGGAGCTAAACTTCCAATCGTTATGGGTACTAGTTCAGGATTTATTGGAACTGCCAAAGCAATGGGGGCTCTATATGGTTATGGTGCATTGATGGGAGCAAGTTTAATTGGTGGTTTATTTGAGATGGTTTTAGGTTTCTTTATTAAACCATTAAGAAAATTATTCCCACCTGTTGTTACAAGTTTAGTTATCATTTCAATTGGTTTATCATTACTTCCTGTTGGTATCAATTATTTTGGTGGAGGTAGTGGTGCTGCTGATTTTGGGGATCCTAAACATTTGTTGGTTGGTACATTTGTTATTTTGGTAATTATTATCGCAAAACAAATTAAAGGTTTTGTGAATAATGCTTCGATTTTGATCGGTATTATTGCCGGATATATCTTGGCCATTGTATTAGGAATGGTTGATTTTACGCAAGTTCAAACCGCTTCTTGGATTGCACTTCCAACTTTTATGCCAGTGAAGATGGAATTTAATTTGGAAGTAATTATTGCGATGGGAATTATGTTTATTGCGACAACAGTTGAAACAGTCGGAGATGTTTCTGGTATCACAAATGGTGGTTTAGATCGTGAAGCAACTTCTGAAGAATTACAAGGTGGCGTTTTGGCAGATGGTTTAGGTTCTGTTGTTGCCTCATTGTTTGGAGTTTTGCCAAATACTTCATTCTCTCAAAATGTTGGTTTGGTTTCAGTGACTAAAGTTGTTAACCGTTTTACAATTATGACAGGAGCTATCTTCTTGATTCTTTGCGGTTTCTGTCCAAAATTAAGTGCTTTATTTGCGGTTATGCCTCAATCTGTACTTGGTGGAGCTGCCGTTATTATGTTTGCGAGTATTTTGGTAAGTGGTATTCAATCATTGATGCGTGTTGAATTCAATGAAAGAAATACTTTGATTATTGCCTTGGCAATTGGTCTTGGAATTGGTATTGGACAAGTACCTACAGTTCTAGCACAATTACCAAGTTGGGTTGGAAATATTTTTGCACAAAACGGAATTATTATGACGTTTGTGATCGCAACCGTATTAAATTTAATTTTGCCTGGCAAAAAAGACTAATAAATAGGTGTTAAACATTGTGTTTAACACTTTCTTTTTGTGTTAAAATTTTAGTAAAGAAAGAGAGCGTATCCATTATGTTAAGAATAATGAATTATGCGACGCCAGAATCTTTGGATGAGGCGTATGCGCTATTAACAAAAAATAAGAAGAATATGATTTTGGGCGGTATGATTTGGTTGAAGATGGAAGATATTCAAATTCCAACCGCTATTGATTTAAGTAAACTAGGTTTGGACCAAATTGAAGAAGATGATGCTGAATTTAAAATTGGAGCCATGGTAACTTTACGCCAATTAGAAACACATGAATCATTTAATAAAGCAACTTGTCATGTGTTTAGAGATGCTGTAAAGGATATTGTCGGCGTACAATTAAGAAATTTGGCTACAGTTGGAGGAAGTGTATATTCACGTTTTAGTTTTAGTGATGTCATCTGTAGCTTGTTATGTTTAGAGTGTGATGTACAAACACATGCACATGGTCGTATTTCACTTGAAGAATTCATAAGTCTTCCATATGAAAAGGATATTGTGGAATATATTTATGTGAAGAAGACAAATTTGCCGAGTGCCTTTGTTTCTGTAAGAAGGAGTGCTACGGATTTAAGTGTTTTAAATGCATCTTGTACAAAATATGCAGATCACTATCGTTTCTGTTTTGGGGCAAGACCTGCCATTGCGAAAGTGTATAACTGCGATTTAGATCATATTGATCTAGATGTATATTGTGCAGATAATATGCGTGGAAGTAAGGAATATAGAGAAAAACTTGTTGAGGGATTAACTCAGAAGTTATTGAGAAAGGTAGAGTCTTATGTTGGTTAAAATTAAAGTGAATGGAAAATTGATTCAGGATGATGTACAGCCACAAACTTTATTGCTTGACTGGCTAAGAGATCATGGTTGTTACAGTGTAAAAAGAGGTTGTGATACCGCAAACTGTGGATTATGTACAGTGTTAAGAGATGGAACGCCAATTCTTTCTTGTAGTACATTGACAGTTCGATGTGATGGTCATGAAATTACGACGCTTGAAGGACTTCAAAAAGAAGCGGGTGAATTCGGTATGTTTATGGCGAAACAAGGCGCTGAACAATGTGGTTTCTGTTCGCCAGGATTTATTATGAATGTTTTGGCAATGGAAAAAGAATTAGTGAATCCAAGTGATGATGAAATTCGTGCTTATTTAGCTGGAAATTTATGTCGTTGCTCTGGATATATGTCGCAGATGCGTGCAATCAAGGCGTATTTAAGTCGAGGTGAAAATCATGAATAGTGTAGGAAAAGGTGTCATCAAAAAGGATGCGATGGCTTTAGTTACAGGGCAACCTGTATATTGTGATGATTTAGCACCTAAGGATTGTTTGATTGTTAAGCTTTTAAGAAGTCCACATGCATACGCAAAAATTAGAAGTATTGATACTTCCATTGCGAAAAGAATTCCTGGAATTGAAGCGGTGTATACGTATGAGGATGTTCCAACTTCTCGTTTTACTCTTGCAGGACAATCTTATCCTGAACCAAGTCCATATGATCGTAGAATCTTAGAAAATGTAGTTCGTTATGTAGGCGATGAAGTCGCAATCGTTGCGGGAGCTAATGAGGATTGTGTAGATCGTGCTTTGAAAGCTATCAAAGTAGATTATGAAGTATTAGAGCCATTGTTGGACTTTGAAAAATCGATTGATAATGCAATTGTGGTACATGAGGAAGACGATTATAAGTGTCTTTGTGAGATTGGTAATGATGTAAAGCGCAATATTGTCAGCAGTGGAGAAAGTGTTGTTGGTGATGTGGATGCAGTATTAAAGGATTGTGAAGTGGTCTTAGAAAGAGATTATCATACAAAGGCCAATGCCCAGGCAATGATGGAAACTATGCGTTCATATTGTTACATTGATACATATGGTCGTTTAAATTGTGTAAGTTCTACACAGATTCCTTTCCATGTTCGAAGAATTTTAAGTAATGCTTTAGAAATTCCAAAGTCAAAAATCAATGTAATCAAGCCAAGAATTGGTGGTGGATTTGGCGCTAAACAAACGGCTTGTTGTGAAATCTTCACGGCATTTGTCACATGGAAACTTAAAAAGCCAAGTAAGATTGTTTATACTCGTGAAGAAACTTTTGCGGCTACTAACTCAAGACATGAAATGAAGATGCATGTTCGTATTGGGGCTAAAAAAGATGGTACGATTGAAGCTATAGATTTATATACATTATCAAATCAAGGCGCTTATGGAGAGCATGGTCCAACTACAATTGGTTTGGCAGGACATAAATCTTTGCCTTTATATAACCATGTTAAAGCCAGTCGTTTTACATATGATGTAGTTTATACAAATACAATGCGTGCTGGTGCTTATAGAGGGTATGGTGCTACGCAAGGTCAGTTTGCGGTTGAATCTATTATTAATGAATTGGCTGATGAATTGAATATGGATCCTTGTGAAATCCGTTTTAAGAATATGACACGTGAAAATGAAGTGTTATCGCAATACTATAATGAAGAATTGAATGCGTGTGCGTTGGATCGTTGTTTAGAAAAGGCTATGGAAATGATTGACTACAAGAATAAACCTTTAAGACGTGATATGGGTGATTTTGTTCGTGGTTTAGGTGTTTCTTTATCTATGCAAGGTAGTGGTATTTCGGGTCTTGATGTAGGTTCTGTTGAAATTAAACTACAGGATGATGGTTTCTATACATTAAGTATCGGTGCTACAGATATGGGTACAGGATGTGATACGATTCTTGCTCAAATGGTTGCGGAATGTATGGATTGTGATGTAGATCAAGTTGTCACTAGTTCATTGGATACAGACCATGCACCTTATGATACGGGTTCTTATGCTTCAAGTACAACGTATGTAACGGGTATGGCTGTAGTAAAGGCTTGTGAAAAGTTAAGAAATTCTATTTTAGAAGCGGCAGCCGGATTCTTTAATGTGGATAAAGAAAATATTGAATTTGATGGTAAAAAGGTTTATTCATTGGATCATACGCATGGAATGAGTTTGGCAGATTTTGCGGATACATGTTTCAATGGTGGTATCGCAAAAGCATTGATTGCCAGTGACTCTCACATGTCACCTACAAGTCCGCCTCCATTTATGGTTGGTATTGCGGAAGTAGATGTAGATAAGTTAACTGGAGAAATTAAGGTTCATGATTATGTTTCTGTAGTTGATTGTGGTACAGTTATCAATCCAAATCTTGCCAGAGTACAAGCTGAAGGTGGTATTGTACAAGGTATTGGTATGGCTTTGAGCGAGGATATCACGTACTCAGATGAGGGTAAGATGCGTAATCGTAACTTTTTGCAGTATAAGTTGCCAACAAGAGTGGATGTTCCAAGTGTTCGTGTTGAATTTGAAAGCAGTTATGAAGACAATGGTCCATTTGGTGCTAAATCCATTGGAGAAGTTGTTATTAATACGCCAACAAGTGCAATTGCTAGTGCTATAAAACATGCGACGGGAGTGCAGGTTCGTACTTTGCCTATTACTGCTGAAAAAGTCTTATTAGGAAAAGAAGATGAATAATATTTCTTTGATTATCTTAGCGTCTGGTTTTTCCAGACGCTTTGTTTCAAATAAACTTTTGTACGAATTTCATGGTAAGAAACTTATTGAATATGCTTTTGATAAGGCAAGTGCTTTTTTAGATGTGATAGTAGTCACACAATATGAAAAGATAAAAGAAATGGCTGAGTCATTAGGATATCATGTTGTTATGAATGATCATCCTGAATATGGGCAAGGGCATTCTATCGCGTTAGGTGTGGGCGCTTGTCAAAATAATGCATGCATACTGATGGTTGCGGATATGCCATATTTAAAATTGGATACGTTAAAGGAAATGGTTTCAATTCAAGATGGAAAGCATATTGTGATTTGTGAGTATAATGGTATTTTATGTAATCCTATGTTGCTCCCAAAAAGGTATTATGGTAGGGCAAAACAATTGTGTAATGATAAAGGGGCAAAACAAATCATTGGTGATGATACGTATTTAACGGTTTCTTTATCGGAAGAAGAATTTATGGATATAGATGAAAAAACAGAGGCTATTTAGCCTCTGTAATGTTTTTCTTTGTCTTTTGCGATGTCAAAATAGATTTGTTCGCCTCTTTGTTCATAAAGCATATTTGCCCAATATCCCCAAAGGATGTCTTCCATTCTTTCAAATGCCTGCACTTGTACATCAATCATTGGATCGATTTCTCCATCAAAATAGGTTTGGTAGAATTGATCTCTTTGGTCAATGTAGTGAATATTGTTCTCTGAAAAGAAACTGGCGATATCAAAGCGATAATCGTTTTTAGCTGCATATTCATAGTCGATCAAATAGTCTTTTGTATCGCTGTAAAGAATATTTCCTTGCACAAAGTCGTTATGGCATAGTGTGTTTGGTTTATATTCTTTTTTTAATGCTTCTAAAAAGTTTTCTTCATTTGGAAAAGACACGATACATTCTTTGATTTGAGATTTATAGAATTCAATCTTTCCAAAAGGGTTGAAAATAAACAAAGGAGCTTTTTTGGTATGAAGAGATTTCATTAAATTTGCACATCTTGCGAATTTGTCTTTGTCCTTACATTCATCAAATGTTTCTACATCTTCAATATAATTTGTTACTTTGATACCTGCTTTTTCATCGAAAAAAATAACAGGTACATCTAAATCAGAAACAAGTGGCAAAATTTCCTTTTCGTGTTCATGTTGCAAACCAAGTGATTCATGATTCTTCTTTGGTACGCGTACCATATATTTATTGTCGTTGATTGTTAATAAATAGTTGTGGTTACTAATGCCTTTATCTGTTTTTTCGAGTGTGTAGTTTGTTGCGTTAAATTTTTCTTCTATCCATGTATTTAAGTTCATGTGGATATATTAACATTATTATTCTTTAAACTCAATGCGGTCGTTGTACCGCTTTTTTTTGATTCGCGAAATTCACAAGCTCTTTTATGGCAAAAGACACATTTAATAAATTAGGATATAAAGCTAAAATCAACACTCATACAACG
>OHRA01000341.1_pt1 | contig 20554 bp, 19 predicted proteins | sample 1578241 | NCBI WGS metagenome assembly OHRA01 (sample SAMEA3879597, study PRJEB24766) | human gut metagenome | biome: human-associated habitat; feature: feces | place: USA | collected 1985/1987 | reverse complement strand
GCGCGGTTCCCGTGGCCTCGTTTATAATATTGGCGCTTGTGTGGATTAAAAGCGCCTATTTATCGGTGTTCATTTCGTTTTTAATGGTGCTGCCTATGATATGGTCAAACGTGGAAAACGGAATACTTAACCTCGATAAAGGCTATATAGAGCTGGGCAAGGTTTTCGGGCTGTCGCCCATAAAAATACTTTTTAAAATAAAGCTGCCGCTTATATTGCCCTCTTTTGCGGCGGCGGCAGTAAATGCACTGGGCTTTGCCTGGAAATCGGGCGTTGCGGCAGAGGTTATCTGCCGACCCGTAAATTCTATAGGCAGATTGTTACAGGACGCAAAGCTGTACCTTGAAACGCCGCGCGTTTTTGCACTCACGGCGGTTGTGGCGGTGTTATCGCTGTTTATAGAGCTTATAATAAAGCGGCTGGCGGGGAGGTATTTGAATGATAAAAATAAATAACCTTTCCTTTTCTTATGCCGGTAAATGCGTTTTTGAAAATTTTTCGCTCGAAATTCCGAACGGTAAACGAATTTGTATTTTCGCAGAAAGCGGACGCGGTAAAACCACCCTTCTGCGGCTGATATTGGGGCTTGAAAAGCCCTGCGGCGGCAGTATTGAAACGGGCGGTGCACGAATGTCCGCCGTTTTCCAGGAGGATAGGCTGCTGCCCTTTAAAACCGCACTCGGCAATATAACGCTGATAGGCGCAGATGAAAAGACCGCGCTTTATAATCTTTCGGCACTGGGAGTAGGGGAGTCAGCCGAAAAATATCCGTCAGAGCTATCGGGCGGTATGCGGCGGCGCGTTGCAATAGCCCGCGCGCTTTCAGCTGAATACGATTGCCTGGTACTTGATGAGCCGTTTGCGGGGCTTGATAAAGAAAACGCCGAAAAAGCCGCAAAGCATATATTGCAAGGCTTAAACGGCAGAACGCTTATAGCGGTTACCCACTCCGAATACGAGGCGCAGCTGCTCGGCGCGGAAATAGTATATTTATAAAAAGAGCCGACGCGCGTGATTATACCCACGTGCGTCGGCTCTTTTTACGGTATTACAGAACATAAAACAAAATACAGAAATATTGCAGTATACTGCCTGCTACAACGAAAATATGAAAAACGGAATGCATATAGCGGTGAACGCTTCTGCCGGCTATTCCGTAAAGCACCGCGCCTACGGTGTATGCTATTCCGCCGGCGAGCAGCCACATAAACCCGGTAGTGCCTACCGAGGTAACGGCGGTTTTGCCGGTGAAAACAATGCACCAGCCAAGCGCTAAATAGCAAATTATTGAAAATACGCTGTATTTTTTAAGGTCAATTGCATTGAGCGTTATACCCAAGGCAGATATGCCCCACACTATGCCGAATACCGTCCAACCAAGGGCGGTGCTTGCGCGCCTTAATGAGCACAGCGCAACGGGTGTATATGTACCTGCAATAAGTATAAACACGGAGCAGTGGTCTATAACCTGCATAACCTTTTTTGCCGTTTCGGGCTTTAAGCCGTGGTATACGCTTGACATTGTGTATAAAAGAATCATTGAAAAGCCATATATAAAGGCGCTTACAACCTCATAAGCGCCGCCGTGTAAAAACGCCCTTACAACGCAGGTGGCAAGCGCGGCTATACCGAAAGCGCCGCCTACTATGTGTGTTACCATATTAAAAATTTCTTCGCCCCGGGTGTAATCCGGCAGGGCTCTGTCCTTTAGCTTTGTTCTTTTCATTGTATCAACCTCTTTAAATCTATAATAACACAAATTTATGAATAAATAAAGTTTAAAATAATAGTTGACATTACCGATTTTGTGGAGTATTATGTATTTGCTTGGAGTTGATTGCAAATGTTTGCAAATGAAAGAATGTCTTACATATGCGAATTATTGAAGAAAAACGGCGCTGTTACAACCGCGCAAATAAGCAAAGAGCTTAATGTCTCGGTTGAAACGGTACGGCGGGATTTTTTGGCGCTTGAGGAGGAAAACAAGCTTGTGCGGGTGCACGGCGGCGCGGTGTTTCCCACGGGCAGCGTTGAAAGGCTTTCGCTGGAGGACAGAATAGGTATGAACCGTGAGGGAAAGCGTGTGCTTTCCGAGGCTGCCTGCGATTTTATTAAGGACGGCGACATTATAGCAATAGATACCGGCAGCACCGCGGCGGAATTTGTCGATATACTGCGCCTGCGCTTTAATGAGCTTACCGTGATAACCCACTCGATTGATGTTTTTGAGCGTTTGCAGGGGAAAAACGGATTTAAAATAATACTTGTAGGCGGCGTATTTTTACCGGATGAAAAGGCGTTTTGCGGAATAACGGCGCTTGAAACCTATAAAATGCTGCATTTTGATAAGGTGTTTATAACGCCGGCGGCAGTCTCGCTGAAAAACGGAATAACCGATTGCGGCGAGGTTCTTATGACGGTGGAGCGGCAAATGCTGGAAAGCGCCGATCGGGTTTTTGTTCTGGCAGACAGCGAAAAATTTGAAAAAACCGCGCTTTACAGGCTGGCACCCATGAATACAAGGTTTACTATTGTTACTGATTCTGGGCTTTCTGAGGAGCTTAAAGCGCTTTATGAAGAAAACGGCATAACGGTTGCGGTAAAGGGGTAAAAAAGTGGAAAAAAAGGTTCAAAGCGCATGGCGTATAGGCTCATTGTGTATTGCAACGTATCTTGCAAGCTATGTTACAAGAAATATTCTCAGCGTTTCAACGCCGGAAATGATAAAGGAAGCCTTTTTCACAAAGGAATATACAGGCTTGCTTTCATCGGTCTGTTTTATTTTTTATGCTGTGGGGCAGCTTATAAACGGCTTTATAGGCGATATGGTTCACCCGAAATATATGATAATAATGGGGCTTGGAGTAAGCAGCATAAGCACATTTGCAATTCCGCTTTTTGATAATAGAATTATACATTTCACGGCGTTTGCGCTTATCGGCTTCGGGCTTTCAATGCTGCGCGGACCGCTTATGAAAGTAATATCCGAAAACACTGCCGCCACGCACGCCAGAATGATTTGCACGCTTTTCAGTATGGCGGGCTTTGCGGGACCGTTGATTGCAAGCCTTTTATCAATATTCTTTGAATGGCGGGCTGTGTTTACTGTTACGGGAATAATATCTGTTTTTATAACTGTGGCGTCGGTTACGGTCATATCGCTGCTCGAAAAGCGCGGAGAAATAAAATTCACCCCCAAAAAGGAAAAAGGGGTGTTAAACAGTATTCTGAGTGTTTTTAAGCTTGAGGATTTTTTCTTTTATATGTTTATAAGCGCAATAGGGGAAATAGCCGGTTCTTCAATAACCTTTTGGATACCTACATACACAACTGAGCATTTGGGCTTCTCAGGCGACGCGGCGTCTACAATATATTCGGTTGTATCTCTTACGACGCTTTTTACGCCGTTTATAACGCTGGTAATTTATGAAAAGCTTATACGCAACGGTGTTAAGCTGGCGCTGGTAATGTATGTTTTATCCGCGGTATTTTTTATTGCCGTAAGGTTTACGGCTGCGCCTTTAGTAAATGTTATTATGCTTATTATTGCAAAAATGGCGGCTGCCGCGGCTTCAAGCATTGTATGGAGCGCGTATATACCCGGGCTTGCAAGAAGCGGTAAGGTTTCAAGCGCAAACGGTGTGATAGACGCCGCGGGATATGCCATGGCATCGCTTGCAAACGTCATATTCTCGGGCAGTGTGTCACGTCTCGGGTGGGGCGGCATTGTGAATATGTGGTATATTATAATGCTTATAGGCGCGGCGGCTTCTGCAGGCAAGCTGCTGCTAAGAAAAAAACAATCATAAACTAAAAACACGCAGCCGGGCAGTAGAAATAACCGTCCGGCTGCGTGTTTTTTATAATATTTACTTTTTTGTAACGCGGAATGTCAATTCCACCATTATTATCATTAAAATAAAGAAAATAAGCAGGAAAACCGGCATAATTGCAAAGCCTGCCGAATTGCCCAAAAGCTCGAACAGCGGCGGAATAAAGGTTGAGCCGACGTAGGCGCTTGCCATTTGTATTCCTATAATTGCTCCGGAATTTTCAGCACCGAAGTTATTTGGGGCGGAGTGGATTATGCAGCGTAACATGCGAGCGCAGGCGCAGTCCGCCGGTGCGGTAAATGCCCGCCGGAATAATAACCACGCCACCGCCGTTTGAAAAACATTCGTCAATAGCCTCGGTCTGTAATAAATCGCTTATCCTTGCGCCGAAATCGGTTATTGTATATACCATAACAATCACCATACCTCAATATATTATTTGTTTTTTCACATTCTGTCATTTTTATTTGATTTTGTAAATACTGAATTTCGGCAAATTTTATTGCTGCCGCCACACTTTTTGCGGGTTGATATTCGTATCAAAATAATACTACTTGTAATATTGGGAAAAAGGTGGTAAAATAACAACGATATATTATATTTTCTGAAAGGAAAACATTAAATGAAAAAATACGATTATATTATAGCCGGCAGCGGCTTGTTCGGCGCGGTTTTCACTCATGAGGCAGTTAAAAAAGGAAAAAAGGTTCTTGTGCTTGAACGCCGCGGGCATATAGGCGGAAATATATATACTGAAAAGGTTGAGGGTATTGACGTGCATAAATACGGCGCGCATATTTTTCACACCTCAAATAAGCGCATTTGGGATTATGTGACAAGCTTGGTTGAATTTAATAACTTTGTAAATTCTCCGGTTGCAAATTACAAGGGCGAAATGTATAATATGCCCTTTAATATGAATACCTTTTCAAAAATGTTCGGTATATCAACCCCGAAAGAGGCGGCTGAGGTGCTTGATAAGCAGAGGGCAGAGATAAAGGGCGAGCCGAAAAACCTTGAAGAACAGGCTATAAGTCTTGTAGGACGCGATGTTTACACAAAGCTTATAAAGGGCTACACCGAAAAGCAGTGGGGCAGAGACTGCAGCGAGCTGCCCGCGTTTATAATAAAGCGCTTGCCGGTAAGATTCACCTATGATAACAACTATTTTAACGACCGCTACCAGGGCATACCGTGCGGCGGCTATACAGAATTTATAGAAAAGCTGCTAGACGGCGCCGAGGTTCGGCTTAATACCGATTTTCTTGCCGACCGTGAGAATTACCTGCAAATGGCGGATAAGTGCATTTACACAGGACCTATAGATGAATACTTTGCCTACAGCCTCGGCAAGCTTGAATACCGCAGCCTTAAATTTGAAACAGAGCTGCTGGATGAAGAAAACCACCAGGGCGTGGCGGTTGTAAACTACACCGAGCGCGAGGTGCCTTATACCCGAGTTATAGAGCACAAGCATTTTAATTTCGGCACACAGCCGAAAACCGTTGTAACGCGCGAGTACCCTGCCGATTGGGAAGAGGGTATGGAGCCGTATTACCCGGTTAATAACGAGAAAAACAATGAGCTTTACAAAAAATATGCTGCTCTTGCCGAAAAGGAAAACGTGCTTTTCGGCGGCAGACTTGCGCAATATAAGTACTTTGATATGGATGATACCGTTGAAGAAGCCTTACTTCTTGCGGACAATTTGCTTTAAGGCTTGAAAAAAATCATAATCAGTGGTATAATTTAGCTAAATTTGTGTTCGGAGGAAATAAAATTGGCGGATATTAAAGTCAGTGTTATAATGCCGGTTTACGGCGTGGAAGACTATGTGGGCAAGGCAATAGAAAGTATTCAGGCGCAGACCCTCACCGATTGGGAATTTTTCTGTGTGGATGACGGAACAAAGGATCGCAGCGGCGAAATTTGCGACGAATATGCCGCAAAGGACCCCCGCATAAAGGTAATACACAAGGAAAACGGCGGGGCGCCGAGCGCGCGCAATGTCGCTATTGATAAGGCTGTCGGTAAATATATGTACTTTATGGACTCCGACGACTGGACAGAACCTGATATGCTTGAAAAAATGGTTGCCGCAGCAGAGAAAAACAATTCTCAGCTTGTGGTTGCGGGCTACTATATCGACACTTATTACAGCGATACCGAAAAATTTACGCAGGAGCAGGTCTGCCCCGACGCGGTTTATAACACTAAGGAGCAGTTCCGCAAAAACGCGTATGCGCTTTTTGATAAAAACCTGCTTTACACCCCGTGGAACAAGCTTTATTTATCAAGCTATATTCTTGAAAACAAGCTTTATTTCCCGCAAACGTTTTGGGATGATTTCCCCTTTAATTTAAGCGTTGTGCGCGATGTTGAGCGGGTTTCCGTTCTGTCGGACAAGTTCTACCACTTTATACGCAAGCGCGCCGAAAGTGAGACTGCTAAGTACCGCAGCGATATGTACGATAAACGCGAGGAAGAAAACGGCTGGATGGAGGAGCTTTTCGCCCATTGGGGTGTGGATACCCCCGAGGTTCGCGAATTTTTGGCACGCAGATATATTGAGCGTGTAATCGGGTGCGTTGAAAATATTACAAACCGTAACTGCCCGCTTTCCGCAAAGGAGAAAAAGGCGGAAATAAAGCGCATAATTTCAACCGACCGCGTAAAAAAGGCGGTTAAAACCGCAAGGCCCAATTCAAAGTATATGAAAATAATGCTGCTGCCTATAAAATGGAGCAATGCCTCTCTTACTTATTTGGAGGGCAGGGTTATTTCCAAGGTAAAATCGGGCAATACAAAGACCTTTGCAAAGCTGAAAGCGGGAAGATAAATGGGCGGCGTTAAAATAAGCGTTATAGTGCCGGTTTATAATGTGAGCCGTTACCTTGAAAATTGCGTAAACAGCATTACAAGCCAGGATTTTTCCGATTTTGAGGTTATATTGGTTGACGACTGCTCGCCCGATAACAGCGGGGAGATATGTGACCGATTGGCGGAAAAGGACGGAAGAATAAAGGTTATTCATAAAGAAAAGAACGGCGGACTGGGCGAAGCGCGCAAAACAGGTATGCAATATGCCTGCGGCGAGTGGACCGTTTTTGCCGATTCGGACGATTGGCTTGAACCGAATACCTTTTCACGGCTTTTGAATACTGTCGGTGAAGAAACGGATATTGTTATTTTCGGGGTAAATTTTCGCTATGAAGATAAACGCGGCGAAGAAAAATATACCGTTTCGGTAAAACCCGAAAGAGCTGTTTGCAGCACCGCTGAAGAAATAGGTTCGCTTATAGCCGAATTGGACGGCAGAGCCTTATTCCCGTATATGTGGAACAAGCTTTACAGAACGGAATTTTTGAAATCGAGCGGGGTTGAATTTAATTCCATACAAAGTATGGAAGACTTTTTTTTCAACATTGAGCTTATTCCTAAGGCAAAAAGCGTTGCGGTGCTTGATTGCGCGCTTTATAATTACAGAAAACCGTCGCATGAAACCTTGGTTTCGGCTTATAATCCGAATTTTTTCGCATTATCAAAAAAGCGTTATTTATCGGAAAAAGAACGTATTGAGGCGCTCGGAGCGGCTACTGCCGAAAATATGCAGCTGCTTTATAAAATATATATAAAGCACGTTATATCGTGCGGTATACGCGAATTTTCAAAAAAAGCAAGGCTGACAAGGCGGCAGCGCAAAAACAATTTTAAGGTTTATCTTAACGACGGGCTGACCAAAGACGTAGCTGAAAAGTACAACCCGACCTCCTCAAAAATGAAAATTATCAAGAAAATTTTTGCCGGAGAACATACGGTTTTATACGCCTGTCTTTGCAGAGCGGTTTCTTTTGCGCAGAATAAACTCGGAACGGTATATAACCGTATTTTGAAAAAATAAGGACGCGGTTTATTGAAAAAGATTGCTTTTATAGTTTGGGATTATACCGTAACCGGCGGTATAGAGCGTGTGCTGACAAACCTTGCAAACGAGCTTTGCGATTATTACGACGTGCACATAATTTCTCTTACAAAATCAGGGGATAGGGTGCCCTATAAAATTGATGAACGGGTAAACCGCGTTTATTTTGCAACCGATGAGCCGCTGCGCGGCAGAGAGGTTATAAAAAAAGGCGGAAAGGGCGTTCGCCGCTATATTAAGGATAATGGAATTGATACCGTTTTACTTATGGGCTTTCAGTCTTCAATGCCGGCGATTGCAATGCTGAAATTCAGGTCAAGGACACGCCTGATTTTTTGTGAGCACGAGGCGCTTATGAGCAGATGGCACGAGAAAAAAATTACGCTTGTGCGCTTTATTTCCGCTTTGTTCTCAAAAAAGACAGTCACATTAACCAAAGCCACGGCAGAGGCTTACAGAAAAAAATTTCATTTATCCGAAAAAAAGGTTACCAATATTTACAACGGAATAAATAAAACGATAGAACAGAATGCGGCGGCTTACAATCCTGATGAAAAGACAATACTTTCACTGGGACGTATAAGCCCTGAAAAAAGATATGATATTTTAACGGAGATAGCGGCAAGAGTACTGCCGACAAGACCCGACTGGAAATGGATTATTTACGGAGACGGCGAGGGTAAGGCCGAATACGACGGCGCGGTACGGCAGCGCGGGCTTGAAAACAGGGTTTTCTTTATGGGAAATACCGATACTCCCGAAACGGTGTACCGACAGGGTGGAATATACGCGCTGACCTCCGAACGTGAGGGTTTCCCGCTTGTTATTCTTGAAGCAAAGGTAAATCATCTGCCCTGCATAAGCTTTGATATTACATCAGGCCCCGGGGAAATGATAAGAGACGGGATTGACGGATTTTTAATACAAGCTATGAGCATAGAGGATTATGCCGAAAAATTGGGCAACCTAATGGATGACAGGGATTTACGCATTAAAATGAGTAAGGCGTCGGGCGAAAACCTTTCCGAATTTTCGGGCGGCGTAATTATTAAAAAGTGGCGCGCGTTAATAGACGGACTGATGTAGGGGCGGTGAAAAAGTGCAAACGGGATATTGGGAAAAGGGTGAATTTAAGCTTTGGATACTGCTCCTTTGCGCTTATCACTTTTTTCCGTTTATAACTGTCAGGGGCAGCATAATTATGTATACATTCGCCTACCTTGTTCCCCTGGTTTACATGGTACTTAATTTTGACCTTTTGGTAAAAACGGTAAGTAAAATTGTATATTCGGACCTGCTGCTTTGCATTATACCGTTGGTTTTGCTGACGGCGGCGGCTGTCATAATTCCTATTATTTACGGGACGTATGATTATACATATTTTACCGAGGAAATTATGACCGTTACAAAGATAATGTTCAGAATGTTGTTTTTGGTAATGCTGATCAAAAAGAATATTCCGAACGCGGACCTGAGAACATTCTGCAAGTATTTTATCTTTTCTTGCCTGCTGTATATCGGCTCAACAGTGGTGATGATGGCAATACCGCAGATAAAGGACCTTTTCTATTCGATTGTGAAAGAGAGCGAGCACTCAAAGACGCTTGCCTTGGAGGCAAGATATTCCACCAGATACGGCTGGGCGGGATTTTCAACGTTTGAGTATACCTTCAAGTGTCTGATTGCGATTATATTCAATAATTACTTTATTCAGAAAAACATCAAACAGAAATACGTGCTTTTTCCCATTGCGGTAACGGCGGTGCTGTTGGTAGGAACGCTGTTTTACGGAAGAATAGGCACGTTGGCGGCGCTGATAATATTGTTTTTCTTCGCATTAAGGCTTATGATAAAACGGCCTAAGATATTTATGTGGTGTGTTGCGGGTTTGCTGCTTTGCATTGCCGCGCTTTTGGCTTTGAAAAACCGCGTGCCCGCGGTGGGGGCATGGTTTGACTGGGCGTTCGACCTTATAATAAATTTTGTTAACAATAAAACGCTCCGTACCGATTCATCGGACGTTCTGTTGAATAAAATGCTTTTTATTCCGGACTTTAAAACCATACTTATCGGGGACGGGCGGTACACCGAAAACGAGCTGTATTATATGGGAACCGATGCCGGTATTATGCGGCCGCTTTTATTCGGCGGATTGATATTTGCTTTTCTGAGGTATATCAGTCTTTACGGAATTTTGCTGTGGCGGATGTTCAAGCGCGAAACGGAAAATCCGGAAAAAATAGTTTTTTTCTGGATTCTGCTTATGTGTATATTATTTGAGATAAAGGGCGAAATAATATTCTCTTGCCTTCCGATCCTGCTCGGCGCATTGATTTTGGGACACGGGAAAAAGACTTTTGAAAATAAGGAGTAATAATTATGGAAAAAAATTTGAATTTGCGCAAGCTCTTTTTGATGTATTTAAGAAATTTATGGATTATTATTCTTGTGGGTATAATATTTGCCGGAGCCGCCTTTGCAGCAAAAAAGGATGGTTCAAGCAGTAAAACCGTATCCGAAACGGTAGCAATAGCTTTTGAAATTCCCGAAGGCATGGACGAGGGCACATATTCAAAGCGCACCGTTTATTTTGATAATTACAGGGGCTTGCTGGCTGGCAACGCGGTAACCGATTCGGACGCCTTTACAAAAGAAGAAAAGGAAATTTTTAACGGTTTGACCTCAGAGGAGCTGAGCGGTACGTTCACCGTTACGGTATCTGTTCCCGCTGCCATGTCCGATCAGGCAGCGCTTGAGCTTATGGAAAAGTATATTTCCGAATCCGAAAAATGGATGAAGAACGGCATAAATGATCCGACCTTTAAGCTGAACGTTTTAAAAAGGGAGGTTTCGGACGCCGTCGGCAACGGAGCTGTTAAATTTGCGGTGATTTTCTTTATAATAGGCGGCTTTCTTACCGTAATCGTTTTGTTCTTTATCTTCGTTCTTGAAACCGCAATACACGACGCGGATGATCTGCACTATTACACCGGCGTTTCTCCTGTTTTTGAAACGGGTAAAAAGAATTCTTTCGCCGCCGATGAAATATGCGGATGGCTTATTTCCACCGGCAAAAAATCAGTGATGTTTTTCAGTAACGAATCCGATAAGGGTTTAGACAAAACGGCGGAAGAAACCGCAGACTTATTGAAAAAGCACGGTATAAAAGCCTCGGTTTATAAGGTGGACGGCACAGAGGATATCACCTCGGGAAAAGCGGCGGATAAATTAGCCGAGGGTAAAAATAATAACGGTGTGGTGCTTCTGAAAGCTCCGGCTTTAAGCAAATCGCCTGCCGCGATTCATCTTTCGCCGCTTTGTGACTTAAAGGTTCTGTGCGTAGATGCTGACCGTGAAAACGGCGTCAGGCTTAAAAAGAAGCTTGAAAATCTTTCGGAATTGGGGCTGACCGCCGACGGCGCGGTGATTAACCTTTCCGCAAAAAATAAAATTTTCCGACTGTGAGTAAAGAAATGCTTGTAAGTGTTATAATTCCCGTTTATAATGTTGAAAAGTACATTGAAAAATGTATCGAATCGGTTTTGGAGCAAACGTTCGGGGATTTTGAAATAATAGTTGTTATAGACGGTTCTACCGACGGGAGCGAAGCAATTGCCCGAAGATTACAGGAAGAAAACCCCGGGAAAATAACCGTAATCAATCAGGAAAACAAGGGATTGGGCGGCGCGAGAAACACAGGCATAATAAACGCCCGCGGCAAATACCTGCTTTTTGTGGACAGCGACGATTATATTGAAAAGGAACTGCTTGCGGACGCAACGAAAATTATTGAAAGCGAAAACAGTGATATCGTATTTTTCGACTTTAATTATGTTGACGAAAACGGCGCGTTTTTGGAGTGCGGAAAGGCAATACCTACAGGAAACAGCGAATTTTCGGATATGCCCGAGGCGCTGACCGCATGGCCCTGCGCCTGGAATAAGCTGTATAAAAAGGAGCTTTTCACCGAGAACGATATTTTTTATCCGGACAGGCTTTGGTTTGAGGATCTGGCGACCACGCCGAGGCTTTTATGCGAAACGAATAAAATTTCGTATATTGAAAAACCGTATTATAATTATGTTCAGCGCTCCGATTCCATTATGGCGGATTCCAAAAAAAATGCGTCGCGGATTTTAAGAAATAAGGAAATACTTACCGCCTACGAGCTCAGCGAAAATTATTTTTTGCAAAAGGGTAAACACAGGCAGTATTATCCCGAGCTTGAATATTTGGCGGTGTACCATATTCTTTTTACCGCCGCAATGCGGGTAAATGAAAGCGACCCCGGGAATAAATTACAGGCGGAGCTGGTTGACTACACCCTTAAAAAATATCCGCATTTTGAAAAAAACAGGTATTATAAATGTCTGCTTTCACGCAAGGACAGGATATCCGTATGGTTTTTAAGACATAAGCTTTTTCACGCGCTCCATTTTGTTTTAAGGCTTAACCGCAAGCTGCGCGGCAGATAACCGCCGAAAATAAATATTTTACAACAGAGGGTCTGCCGCGGCGCAGCAGACCGTTTAAGGAAGTCAGAAATGCTTAATAAATTCAAAAACATTGACGCAAAATCAAAAGTGCTTATGAAAAATACGGTTATGCTGTATATATTGCAGTTTTCAACCTATCTGTTCAGTTTTTTAACCGTACCGTATCAGTCGCGCATACTGGGGCCCGAAATATACGGCGTGCTGGGCGTTGCTGCCGCGGTTATGACCTACTTTCAGCTTTTTATGGATTTCGGCTTTTTGCTTTCCGCAACGGAGGACATTTCCAAAAACAGAGACGACAAGCAATACATTTGCCGAAAAATAACCTCCATAGCCGTTATTAAGGCGGCGTTTGCCGTAATCAGCTTTGCGGTTATGGCGTTGCTTTGCGTTTTTGTGCCGAAATTCTCAGAAAATCGGCTGCTTTATTTCACATATCTTGCGGCGTTTGCCGTTAATTCCTTTTTGCCCGATTATATTTACCGCGGGCTTGAGCAGATGACGGCTGTGACCGTGCGAACGGTTATAATAAAGCTGTTTTTCTGCGTTATGATATTTGCGGTAATGCACACGAAGGAAGACTACATGGCGGTGCCGCTGCTGCAGCTGATAGGAAACACAGGCGCGGTTTTGGGCGCGTACCTTCACCTTTTCAAGACCCTGCATTTCAAATTTACAAGGGTTACATGGGGGCAGCTGTTTGCCGATTTTAAGCGCTCGTCTTTCTTCTTTTATTCCAGAATTGCATCTACCGTTTACAGCGCCACAAACACCGTTTTGCTCGGCTTTGTTGATAAAACGGGTATTGTTACCGGCTACTATACCTCGGCGGATAAAATCGTCACAACCGCGAAAAACGGACTTTCGCCCATATCGGACAGCCTTTACCCATATATGGTAAAAAACCGTGATTTTAAGCCCGCAAAAAAGCTGCTCAAATTCTTTATGCCGATTATTATAGCGGGCTGCATTGTGGTGGGAATATTTGCAAGGCCGCTGTGTATTTTCGTTTTCGGCTCGGAATATGCGGGCACGGCAAATATTTTAAGGGCGTTTTTACCCGCAATCGCGGCAATTTTGCCGAGCTATATTTTCGGTTTTCCCGCTATGGGGGCGCTCGGAATATCAAAATACGCGAACACATCCATTTTTGTGGGCACGGCAATTCATATTGCAGGACTCAGCATTTTGTTTATAACAGGCAATTTTTCAGCGGTAACGCTTGCCGGAATGACCTCGGTTTCGGAGGTTTCGATTTTGGCGTACCGTATGTTTATAGTTTATAAAAACAGGGGATTGATAAAGGGGGACGCTGCGCAATGAATTTACTGATGAGGCTTTTAAGGCGCGCTTTTTGGGTAGTGTGCCGAATTTTCCCCGTTAAGGAAAATAAAATAGTTTTTCAAACGTTTTACGGCCGCGGTTACAGCGATAACCCGAAATATATAGCCGAAAAATTACGGGAAACGGGAAAAGACCTTGATTTTGTTTGGGTGACAAACGGAAAAGAGGACCCGAATGTGCCTGAGGGCTTCAGAGTGGTGCTTTTCAGGAACTTTAAGTATATTTATGAAATGTCTACCGCTAAAATATGGGTGGACAGCTGCCGCAAGGAATACTGCGTAAAAAAGAAAAATCAGTATTATATGCAGACATGGCACGGCGGCTTTGCTTTTAAAAAGGTGGAAAGAGCGGTTGAAAAGGATCTTGCCCCGCGCTATGTAAAGCAGGCAAAGCGCGACGCCGAACAGACCGACGTTATGCTGTCTAACAGCAACGCGTCATCAAAGGTTTACAGAGAGGACTTTTGGTACAGCGGCGAGATACTGCAAAGGGGATTGCCGCGCAACGACTGTCTGTTTAGCTTTACCGACAGCGACGTAAAAAGCATAAGGGAAAGCATCGGACTTGAAGACGGTGTAAAGCTGCTTTTATACGCGCCCACATTCAGAAAGGATCACGGATTTCAGGCATACACACTGGATTATGAGCGTTGCTGCAAGGCGCTTGAAAAGCGTTTCGGCGGAAAATGGAAAATACTTTTGCGTATGCACCCCGGTATTTTCGACGCCGCCGATAACATAAGGCTTGACGAACGCTTTGTAATTAACGCTTCGCACTACCCGGATATACAGGATTTATATATCATAAGCGATTTTTTAATAACCGATTATTCGTCCGTTATTTTCGATTTTATGCTTTTAAAGCGCCGCGCGGCGTTTTATGCGACCGATATAGAAGATTATATGTCGGACAGGGGCTTTTATTTCAGCCTATTCGATTTGCCGTTTGAGGTCTGCCAAAATAATGATGAAGCGGAAAAAATGATTTTGAATTTCGATGATAAAGCATATTCCGAGAGGCTGAATGAATTTCTGCGGGAGCAGGATTTCAGCGATAACGGTACCGCGTCGGAAGCGGCGGCGGAATGGATATTAAACCGTATGAGGGAGTAAACAGAGGGTTACGTTAATGGAGCTATACACAAACAATTATTATTCGGAAGATATTAACAACGTTTGCAAACTAAGTCTTCCGTGGGATGAGCTGCGAGGTAAAAGCATTATGCTGTCGGGCGCCACGACGGTTTGAATTGCACGGTTTACGCGTTGGTACGGAACGAGGAAAAAGCCAAGGCGCGTTTCAGCAAATTTGCCGATGATACGCATTTGGTTTTTATACCTTACGATGTGAAATACCCGTTGGTAACGGATACCCCCGAAAAGATCGATTATATTCTTCATCTTGCTTCAAACACGCACCCCATGCTTTACGCAACCGACCCGATAGGAACAATAACGACCAATATCATAGGTCTGCAAAATCTGCTTGAATTTGCTGCGGCGCACCGCTGTGAACGATTTATTTTTGCCTCCTCCAACGAGGTGTACGGAGAAAACCGCGGAGACGCGGAGCTGTTTGACGAGGACTATTGCGGTTATATAAACTGCAATACCCTGCGCGCGGGATACCCTGAAAGTAAAAGGTGCGGAGAGGCTCTCTGTCAGGCTTATAAATCGCAAAAGGGGCTTGACGTATGCGTAGCCCGTCTTACGCGGAGCTACGGACCGACCATGATTATGTCTGATACAAAGGCTGTAAGTCAATTTATCAAGAAAGGCGTTGCCGGAGAGGATATTGTGCTGAAATCCGAAGGAACTCAGTATTACAGCTATACCTATACGGCGGACGCCGCGAGCGGTCTGTTATGGATATTGCTTGCGGGAGAAAGCGGAGAGGCGTACAACATTGCCGATATAAGCGGGGATATTACGCTTAAAGATCTTGCGTCGATTATTGCCGAAATGAACGGCAAAAAGGTGGTGTTTGAACTGCCGGACGCCGTAGAGGCGGCGGGCTACAGCAGGGCTACCAAGGCAAGGCTTGACGGAAGCAAAATAAGGGCTCTGGGTTGGAAACCTATGTATAATATAAAAACCGGAATGGAAAGAACGGTTAAAATATTGCGATCGATTAACGGTGAGGGTAATTAAATGAAAAATTATGTTATTTTGCTTGCGGGCGGCAGCGGGAAAAGAATGCAGTCGGAAATACCTAAACAATTTATTGAGGTAAAAGGCAAACCGATAATTGTTTACACGCTTGAGAAATTCCAAAATAACAGTCAGATAGAGGGAATAGCAGTTGTTTGCGTTAAGGATTGGGCAGAATACCTGAAACAATTGCTGGAACAATATGGGCTCACTAAGGTTCGCTGGGTCATAGAGGGCGGCGATACCGGCCACGATTCAATACGGAACGGCGTTTTCTTTCTGCGCGACAAACTTGAACCTGACGATTTTATTATCGTTCATGACGCGGTCAGACCGGTGCTGCCGCGTAAAGCTGTTGATGAGGTGATAAGGGTAGCGCATGAGAACGGCAATGCCTCTTCTTCAATTGCATGTCACCCGCCGATAGTATATACGGAAGATTTCAGGTCGGGTATAAAGGATGTGGACAGGGAGCATGTTATGCTTACCGCGTCACCTCAGGCGTATAGGTATTCGCTTGCGCTTGAATGTTATAAATTAGCCGAAAAAGAAAATAAGCACGGGTTCACGTTTACAAGCTCCCTGCTTATACATTACGGTCACAGAGTGTACTTTGCAAAAGGTACAACCTCGAATATAAAAATAACAAAGCCGGAAGATTTAGCCTTATTTGAGGCGCTTTTATCAATTCCCGAGGAAAGGCTTTACAGCTGATAAAAATATAGAAAAAGGAGCAGAAGCATTGACCTGTTCAGAGTATTTGGTGGATTTCCTGATTAACCGCGGCGTTACGGATGTTTTCGGTTACGCAGGCGGATATATAGTGCCGTTTATGGACGCGCTGTATAAGCGCAAGGACGAAATTACAACCCATGTTTGCTATCACGAGCAAGGGTGTGCGTTAGCAGCCGACGGCTATGCCAGAACAAGCGGAAAAATAGGGGTGTATTTTACCACGTCGGGTCCCGGAGCGGTTAACGGTCTGGGCGGACTGGCTGACGCCTGGTTTGACGGATTCCCGATTATGGGAATCTGCGGAAACGTTCCCACAAATGAAATGAAAGGCTTTTCGGGCATCCGTCAGAACGGATTTCAGGAGATGGAGCTTGTTTCCATGACGAGAAACATAACTAAATATTCCGTTACGGCAAACACAGGCAAAGGATTTCCCGATATTGTAAGCCGTGCGTATAACATGGCTCTTTTAGGCAGGAAAGGGGGCGTTATCATTGATTTTCCGCTCGACATACAGCAAGCCGATATTATTGGTAGGTAACGGCGTAAGAACGGCAGACGCGGTGGATATGGTTCACGAGTTTGCAAGGAAGACCAATATCCCCGTACTTACGACCCTGAACGGCGTGGACCTCGCGCAGGACGATATGCACATTGGGTTTATCGGAACGCACGGGAACCGCGTTGCGAATATGATTCTTAACGAATGTGATTTGATTGTGTCTGTCGGCGCAAGGCTCGGTATCCGTCAGGTTGGGCAGTTCAATGAAAAATTTGCCCCAAACGCCGAATTGGTTCGTTGCGATATTGACGAATATGAATTAAGCCGCAATATAAAGGAAAACGAAAAAAAGTACCACACCGACGCCAAGGATTTCATGAGAATGATACTGGCGGAGAATGTTCCCGATTATTCCGATTGGAAAAAACAGTGTATGGCGGCGAAAGAATTTCTTTCTTCCTTTGATAAACAGCCCGGGAACTATGCGGTAGAGAAAATAGCGGAATTGCTTCCCGAAAATCCGAATGTATCGGTTGATGTGGGTATGCACCAATGTTGGACCGCGCAATCCCTTGTTTTAAAGGGATACAAGGGAAGAATACACATAAGCGGCGGCTACGGAACTATGGGTTGCGGCTTGCCGTTTGCTATCGGTTCCTGCATAGCGGAAGGCGGAAAACCCGTTTACTGCATATCGGGCGACGGCGGATTTCAGATGAATATTCAGGAGCTTGAAACCGTGCACAGAGAAAAGCTGCCTGTTAAAATTTTCATTCTCAACAACAGGGTTCTAGGTAAAATCAGCGAGACCCAGCATTTCAGTCACGGCGACAGATTTGCCGCGACTGCCGAAAGCGGCGGATATACCGTTCCGAATTTTCAGAAAATCGCGGAGGCTTACGGTATCAGGGCCGCAACGCTTGGCGACTGCAGGGAATTGGACTCTTACAAGGAATGGTTTACTGATAACGAGGCGTGCCTTTTCAATATTTCGCTGCCGAGCGAGAGCTTTTTGACGCCGAAAATCAAGTTTGAAACGGGTATGATTAATCCAAAGCTCAATGATGACGACTATGCAAAGGCAAGGGCTATACTGGCGGTATAGATACGATTAAAATTAAAAAATGATTGTAAGGAACGGAGATGAAATATTATGGCGGATTATTTGAAAAAGCGTCCTATGCTTTTTTGCGCGATTGTTTCTGCCGCGCTGTGCATTGCGGGCTTTTACTCGCAATCCGCCGTATTTTTCTGCGGAATAGCCCTGATAATACTATTCTTTCTTGCGCTCTATTTTCGCCGTCCCGCTGAAATAATCGTTACTCTCATACTGGCTGTTACGGCAGTCAGTATTCTTTTAACATCTATTAACGCGGCGGATTTGTCGAAGCTTAACGGCGACACCGTAAAGGGTGAGTTTACGGTTGTAAGCGAGCCGGAGGACCACGGAACATACACAAGCGAGGTTCTGGAGGTTTGCAAATGCGGGCGCCTTAAAAAGGGCACGCGCATACTTTGCAGCTGCTACGGCGAGACTGCGCCGGAGTATGGCAACCGTATAGAGGCAAGCGCGTCTCTTTCAACTTTTAAAAACGGCACACAAAAAAGATCGTATTACGCTGACGGAATATTCTTGCGCGGCAGCCTTAAAAACATAAAGGTAGAAAACGGAAACGATGATCCCGTTCTCCATATAATAGGGAACATACGCAAGTATATTAAAAACACGCTGTTTTCAAATATGGAATATGATGAAGCCGCTACTGTTGCGGCGATTACCATAGGCGACCGTTCATACTTTTCGGATGAATTTTATTCGAATATTAAAAAAGCAGGCGTCAGCCATGTTATGGTGGTTTCGGGTATGCACCTGTCGGTTATTGTGGGGCTTACCGCGTTCTTTATTAAAAAGCATTTCTACAATAAATATTTAAGAGCGATTGTTATGTTCGCAACCGTGCTTTTTATGGCGGCAGTATGCGGCTTTACAAAATCAATTCTTCGCGCAGGTTTTTGCTCGCTGTTTGTGGCTGCAAGTATTCTCTCTGAGCGTGATAACACTGCCGAAAACTCCTTGGGCGGCGCGGCGGCACTGCTGTTTATTATTTCGCCCTTTACCATTTTCAGCGTTTCCTTTCAGCTTTCGTTCCTTTCTACCCTTGGCATTGTTTCGGTGGCTATGCCGTGCCTTGATTTTATCAAGGAAAGAAAGCTTTTAAAAACGGGAGCGGCATATGCCTTTGCCTCGGCAATATTTGTAACCCTTTCAGCTACGCTTTTCACACTGCCGGTTTCAATTTACACCTTCGGTTATATTTCAAACGTTTCGGTATTCACCAATTTGCTGATAGACGCGGTAGCCGGCATAGCCCTGCAAATTTCCGCAGTGGGCTTGCTTGCGGGTCTTTGTTTCCCGCATATATCAAGGCTTTTATTTATTGCCGCCGAGCTTGCTGCCGATTACATTAACCGAATTATAAATCTTTTCGGCTCGCTGCCGTTTGCTACCTCTGAAATGGGAACAGGGGAGTTTTACGCCTCACTCCTTCTTGTTGCCGCGGTAATAGCCGCACTGCTTGCCTTTAAAAAGCATCTTTATAAGCTGAGACTTGATGAAATTTACCGTAAGATTGCAAGCGAAAGGGGCAGAAAATTAAAATGGCTGTGATATATGAGGACGCGCTTAAAGGTCAGATTAAAAGCGGAGTTTTATCGCCGGTTTACATAATACTGGGCGAAGACGACTTTTTAAAGCGCATGTATGTTGATAAAATAACCGCGCTTGTAGCGGATAAGGACGATATTTTCAATTACAGCCGTTTCGGTGCGGACTGTAATTTGCAGGATGTGTATGACTTTTTGGAGCAGCTGCCCATAATGTCGGATAAAAAGTGCGCGGTGCTTTGCGACTATGATATTGAGCACTGCGGCGCAGGTGACTTTGAAAAGCTTTTAACTCTTGTTACAAACCCGACTGACGATGCGGTTTTTGTTATATGGTTTGATTCGCTGTTTCCCGACCCAAAAAAGAGCGCGCGGCTTAAAAAGCTGATTGCAAAAACCGAAAAGGGCGGCGGGTGCGCGGTGCTCTTAAATCACCGCAGAGTGCCCGAGCTTGTTAAAATGCTGACCGACGGCGCTCATAAGCGCGGCTGCACCTTTGAGCCTGCCGCGGCGAAATATCTTGTGGAAACGGCGGGGGAGGATATTTCAACACTTCAAAACGAGCTTAATAAGCTCTGCTTTTACCTGCCCGGCGGCACCATAACGCGGCAGGATGTGGATTTGGTGTCGGTAAAAACGGTGGAGGCTTCGGTTTATAATCTTTCAAAGCATATATTTGCGCGGGACGCGGGCGGGGCGCTTAAAACACTTGACGAGCTTTTCTTTATGCGGCTTGAGCCTATGATTATACTGTACACCGTCTCGTCGGCTTATGTTGATTTATACCGTGTTTTTGTTTGCCGTAAAAAGGGCATGAAAAACCCCGAAATTGCGGCGGAGTTCGGCTATAAGGGGCGGGAGTTTGTGCTTGACCGCGCCGCGCAGAGCCTTTCGAAATTTGATTTCAA
>OHRA01000330.1_pt1 | contig 20886 bp, 12 predicted proteins | sample 1578241 | NCBI WGS metagenome assembly OHRA01 (sample SAMEA3879597, study PRJEB24766) | human gut metagenome | biome: human-associated habitat; feature: feces | place: USA | collected 1985/1987 | reverse complement strand
CTATTGTCCCATCCATAGAAAACGCTCAGATAAAACTGCGCATTATAAAAACCAATGTCCTCACTCATCTGACGCATCAGCCTTACGATTTTTTCGGCATATACCGGTTGGTTTTCTATATATTCCGTACTGTTAAGCCCGCCAAGATTTGCTTGCACATTCGGGTCATCAACCGGCATATTGATTGCAAAATAGGCAATCCGCGCCCTCCTTGAAACATCCGATACATATTCGACAACGTGGCGGTAGCTTTCCGCCACATTTTCAGCATCAGATTCGGAAAAGGTAAAATTATAGGCATCGTACCTTTCAATTCTTACGACTATCTTCATATCATACTCTTCAAGAAATGAAAACAGCAAATCCTTATTGACATCGCTCCCATCGCTGTCGAAAGTATCAAGCGTGTAAACGCTTATCACATCTATATTATAGTATTTTTTCATCAGATAAAGGTCACGTTTAAGGGTTTCCGAAATATCCGAGGTCGGCAATTCATAGGTCGCCCCGTTTATATAATCGGTGTCCGTCTGTATATAAGGCGTTTTCGCTACTGCCGATAGCATCCCTGCCGCAAACACCATCCCGCAGAACATCGCTGCGGACTTTTTAAAATATTTCAAGCCTTTTCCTCCTATCCTACTATGCCTGAACGTTCAATGCCTTCAACAAAGAACTTCTGGCAAGCTATGAATATCAGTAAGAGCGGCGCTACCGCGATAAGCGAAGCGGTGTTTTTTATAATTGATGTATAGGCAGTATCATTCACAAACTCTCCTGTGACCGCCCGAATCTGCTCATCTATATTGTAAAGATTTCTGGAGATAAAATCTATATTCGGCGAGAAAAGCGAAGCGTAAAATTCGTCGTTCCACTGCCAAACAAAAGAAAGCACAGCGATAGTAACCAGTACAGGAACGGCGTTTGGCAGCATTATACGCCAGAATATCTTAAAAGGCGAGGCGCCGTCGACATATGCCGCCTCCTCGAACTCCGCGGGTATATTTTTGAAGAACTGCACCATCAGAAAAATAAATAGTCCATTGTTAATACCCACCCCACAAAATGACCGTACAAAATGCGGTATAAAGGTGTTGATAAGTCCCTCCTTACCGGTCAGCAACGTTACAAGCCCAAACGGATCGAAAAATCGGAACTGTGAATACATCGCCACCATATAAGTCTGCGGCGGTACAGCAAGCGAAAACACAGATATGAAAAACAGTATTTTGGCGCCCGGATATTTTAGCTTTACAAACGAATAGGCGGCAAGGCAGCAGGAAAAGAGCTGCAACAGTGTGCAGACAGTGCAAACTATAAGGGTATTGCGCAGTGCTGACGGATATTCCATCGCACCAAAAGCAAAAGAAAAATTTTCAAGAGTAGGATTTTTAGGAATCCAGTTTACAGAGGCATCGTTCATATCCGATCTGCTCATGAGCGAAATGCTGAGCTTTACAAACAACGGATGCAATATGACAAATGCAATGCCGATAATAAGCAGTGCACGGAAAACTCTCCAAACAGTGTTTCTGCCCTTAGACGCCGCCCGCATGCGCAGTAAGGGGATATCAAAAAACTTCGTTCTTTTCAAGACCCTTGCCCCCTTTCTACTTATTTTTATCATAGGTAAAGACAAACCGATTGCCGATACCGTATATGAGTCCTAATATTATGAAAACTATCAGGAAATACGCCCACGACATTGCCGCCGAATAACCGTATTTCATATCGCTCATCATCTGCTTTGTAAGCGAAACAACCGGATTGTCAAACGAGGTAAAGGAATAAATGACCGAATAAATAAGGCAGAGTATTATCGACGAGCTTGACATCGGAAGGGTGATTAACCAAAATTTTTCCCAGCCGCCCGCACCCTCGACATAAGCCGCCTCATAAAGAGACGGAGAAATCGACTGAAGCGCCGCGAGCATTATGATTATCTGCACACCCGAAAGCTGAATAACATTGTAGATACTGTCCACAATTCCCTCAATAAGCTCGACAAACTCCTCGGGAAAACCTATTTGACTGACAAGTTCCGCAAGCCGGAACCCGCCGAGTCCTGAAGTGGAGGAGACTGTGCTGTACGAAGAATTCTGCATAGCCTCCTGCATAACATCGCCCGAATCTATATTAAGCATGGCGCTCGATGCGTATACTATAGGTAAAAAGAAAATTACGCGAGCTATTGCCCTGCCCCTGAATTCACTGTTAATAAGCATAGCGCAGAAAATGCTCATAAACAGCACCACCGGCACTGTTTTAAGCATATTCAAAAGCGCCGTAACAAATCCTTTAGAATATTCGGCATTTTCGGTAAAGGCGTATTTGAAATTCTCAAGACCTGTGAATTTAAAACTGAAACCTTCCTGCTGAATGATGCTGACCGACGAAAAAGCCATATAAAGCGACTGCATAAGTGGGATGATAAACATTACTATAAGCCCAAAAATTACCGGCAGCGAAAACACTACGCCTGTCCTTGCCTTTTCTCTTGCAAGACGGCTTGCATAATAGCCTTTCATTCAATCAACTCCTTTGATTACATAATCTGTGGCGGGAAAGGTTATTCCTCCCATAGTGTAATCGACGTTATTATAATTTACCGTAACCGAAACTCCATTGTCGTAAACCGTTTCAAAAACACCAGGTGAAAGCATTTTATAATCGATTATTCCGCAGCCTGATATTTCACGGTATAATTCATATGCCTTTTTATATTCTTCAGTTATGGTTTCATACAGATCATCAAAACAGACCGAGATAAAATCATTGAAATGGGTGCCGTAGAAAATATCTTCCTGCGCAGCGCACACTTTAAAGGTAAAATCCGCGCCGACCGATACCGCGCGCAGCAGTTCATTCCTCATATTCCCTGCAAGGTTAAGCGGAGAAGATGAATAGCCGATATAGCCGCGCAGCACCATCTGTACAAACGGTACCGAGTACTCCTCACGTTTGTAGCGCGAAGAATCAAGCGGTATGCCTTCAATGTATTCCGCAGACGCCCATGTATAGGCGTTGCCAGTTTTTACCGAAACGCCCCTTATGCCGGAAAGTATATCGACAACAGTGTTTTTTGTATCTTCACGAGTATTTGCCGCTGATAGATCGGTGTTCATATCCGAATAAAGGAAAGCGCCTACATCTGAAAGACTCACCGATATCTCGGTTATTTCACCGAGCGCAGCAAAGAATTTGTCCGCATAATATGTTAGCTTTTCGGGAGCAATCCATACTCCCGCACGGTAGTCAAAATCATTTCCGGTGGCGATATCCTTAGTATGAATTTTAGAAACAGTATTGCCGAGCATTCTCGCGGCGTTCCTACTTTCAGAAAAGCCGGTGGTATTTTTGACCTGCATAAGTTCTGCGTTCAGCAAAAGTTTTCCACCAAAGTCACTAAGCTTCGCAGAAAGTGCCGTTAGCCCTTTTTTGCCGCCCAGAGTATTCTCAGGCTTTATGCCGGAAAGCTTCTTGGTATAAAGACCGCCGTTCGCCCAGCCATCATATATCATACGTATATTTTCTACACCGTTTTCACTGAGCCTTTCGGTGATTTCCTCTGTCTCTTTAAAGGTGGTTGCAGCCTTGATTTCAGATGAAGGGATTATCCCCAATATGCTGCTTTTTACATCTATCGCACCTATTATTTCAAGATTAAGCGCGGGCTTGGTCTTGGTTTTTTTCTTCGGCATCATACCGTTTTCCTGAAGACAGCCGCGCACCGCGGTGCTCATTTCGTAAAGCCCCGCAGGTTCAAGCAGCATATATTCAACCGACAGCTTGCCTTTATACCCCGTTGGCTGAAGCATATGCACAAGCGATCCGGAGGCAGTATCTGTATATCCCGCGTCGGCATCACCTGCCTCACGGACAGCAAATTCCGAAAAAACCGAAGAAACGCTCTGTGCGCCGATAGGATTCATATTGACGCTGACTAATGCGTCTCCCTCGGTAATGACAGCGGCAAAACCGCCCTCGTTTTCAGCCATTCCGAAAGCCGGAAGAACCGCCGGAGCAACCTCAGCTCCCGTCCCTGCTTGAGGCAGACTTTTATCATCGCCGTAAAGCTTTACCGAATAATCAGGATAGCGGGATTTTGCTCCGTTTATACCCACGACTGAACCGCTTCCGTCAGGCAACAAAATAAATCCATCGTCCGACTGACCGAAAGAGGCCGCAAAATACGGCAGCAAAGATATTCCCGTGACCGCAGTTTCGCTATCGGTCAAACGCGAACAGTCGGCAGTCACCGAAAAACCGCTATTTGTAAGGGTTACGGTAATCGCCAAATCGAATATTTTGCTTTCCTCTACCTCAATATCCACCCCGTTATCATCATTGTCTTTTTGTATCTCATCGGCTCCGTATCCGATGGAATCAAGTATATTTTTAAGTTTGACCGCCACATAATCCGGTACACCGTTATTGATAGTATATAGCGGAGTATCTGCAAGAGTCGGATATTTTTCAAGCTGAGCCTCAAGCCTGCGCTCAGAAATCGAATTATTGTCAGCCGAAAAAAGGGTATAGCGCTCAGCTATATATTCTCTGTCATCTGAAGATAGCTTTGACAGAATCTCGGTTTCAAACCGCTTCTGTTCTACCGCTTGCGGTAAATCCATCGCCGTTATCTCTTTTTTTTGCCCCACTGCAGTTTCGGCAGTAAAGCCGTTATTTTCTATTTTAAGCGTAAAGTATCCGTTCAAAACTCCATCGGTGTAGGAATTATAGTCACGTTCTGTTCCGTCTGTATCCGCAGTGAGTATATAAAGCGCGCGCAAGGTGTCGTCGGTTTCGCCGGAATAGTTTGGATTATCAAGCGGAGAGGAATACCATACCCTTCTGCTGTCTTTGCTTTCAACCGCAAACTGAAGTGTTGCTTCATTTACATAGAGTGTATAGGCGTCGCTCTCCGCCGCCTTGGTCATAAGTTGAGTCCCAAGACATGGCGTGCTGTTTTTCATCACGTCGGGCACTTCCCCGAATGAAAAATGCTTTATCGCATTACCGACAGTTTTATTCTGACAGCCGACAGCAGTGACGACTATTAAAAATACCGATATAAAACAGACAATCCTTTTAAATCTCAGCACACCCGCCACCTCCTACCTATAAGAAATTTCTTTAACGAGCGATACTATAAAATCAAACACCTGTCCGATAAGATCACCGCAGAGCAGTATTATCAAAAGCAGTACCGCGATTCCGACTATTGATAAAAAACAGGAAAACACAGAACGCATAAAGGCATACTGATTTGTCTGCATAACCGCAATCATTACCAAAAATGCTGTCCAAACGATACACAACGCTGTAATAAGAGTGAGATACATACTCTCTTCTAAAGAAAAGACATTGCTGAGCAAGGTAAACAGGATATTATTAACAGTCATCGGGATAAAGGCATAAAACAAGGCGGTAAGTATCTCGACCATTTTGCCTTCACCGTTGAGCATCAGGGTAAGACACCAATTAGCCACGCCAAACAGCAGTATCGGCACGACCGCCCTTAACAGGCATACAATAATACTGAAGCTGCCGCCGTTATTTCCGCCGTAAAGATAGCCGGTAAGCGACTCTTTGAGCACTACGCTCAAAAAATACAAAATTAAATAACAAAGTCCTGACGACAGTCTGCCGCGTTTTTCGTATTTAAGCTCATAAAAACCTTTGAAAGGATGAAAAATCACATAGCCCGCAAACTTTAACGAGCTTAAAAATGTTCTGCCTGACATTCCGCCGTCTCCGTTCATTTTGTTCTTCTTACTTCCTTTATAAAATTTTTAAACCGCTCCCGCGAAGCCTTAATATAACGCACTATGGTCGCCACGGTTAAAAACACCGCCAGCAATATTATCGCCACCGCGATATAAGGAATAATATCCGACATTTTTTCAGAGCGGTATTTTGAATATGCCTTTGAATACAGCTCGGTATCATTGGCTGTTTTAAAATATCTCATTGCGCTTTTATAATCGCCCTTATCGTATTCAAGCTTGCCGACATTTCGATTCGCCGTTTCATTGTTCGGATTCATAGCAAGCACTTTTTCCCATGCGCTCCACGATTCACCGTACTCTCCGCTGTACTGCGTGACAGCCGCTTCAATAACCGCGCTTCCGTATTCGGTAGGAGCAAATATAACCAGTTCCCCTGCTCCCTTATCAAGCACTGCAAGCTTTTCTTCGCACCATTCTACGGCACAGGGAACCGAAAAAGCTCCCTTTCTGGCTGCCAACCCTCCAAAGGCGAAGAGCAGGTCACCGTCGCTGTTATAAGTGAATATTCTGCCGCGCGCGTTATCCAAACAGGTGTATATCCCGCCGTCGGTCACATCAATATCCACAAGATTGGAGTCGGTGCCGGGATTTCCTTTCTTTGTGAGCACCGAAAGATCGCCCTTGATATAATGAGTGCTGTTTTTTATAACATCACGACCGATAAGATTAAGCCGGCGGACGGCGTTTTCACTGTTTTCTCCCTTTGACGTGGTGTAGATAAAACCCTCGCCGTCGATATCCATTCCGTAAAATTCCACAGGCACGGTATCCGCGCTCGCATTTATCTGCTTTTCAGAGTAAATGCTCCTCCAAAATCTTTCCCACAGCGACATCGAAATCTCATTAGCGCCCATATAGCCGAGGAACTCTCCATCGGCATCGAGGGTAACAAGCCCGTCGAATGTACCCTGAACGATAACATACATACGCATAGTATCATCCGCTACCACCTTTGACGGTTTAAAGCTAAACGAATCTGTCACCGAGGAAAGGTCGGGAGCTTCTATAAGCGTTTCAGCAACAACCGTGCTTCCAGCCGTGTTAAGATACGCAGATTCGGGAATTATCAGTACCCTTCCTTCATCTCTTAAACAAACATACAGCCGCCCGTTTCCAAAAAACAAACCGACAGCACCTGCAAAATTGCCTGAAGTCGAATCCTTCCGCCATCCGATAATTTCCCTTGCCGAGAGCGTATTAATATCTATAAGCACCAGCCGTGCGTTACCCGTATCACTGATTATTACCCTGCCGCTCTTGTCATAGACAAAATCCTCAGGTGCGTTCAGCGGCTTATCAAGCCCCGTAACATTATCGCTGTTAAGCGCCGTTTCATAGCTGAAAGCATCAGGCACTCTTCTGGCGTTTGCCTGCGACTTAGCAGAGGATATTTGATCATTATAGTTATCAGTCGAATAATCATATGTACCGTATGGCTCTGACGCTGCAGCACCAAGCGAAACACCGCAGACAAATATAAGCGAAGCGATAAAACAAATTATTTTCTTCGACACGGTGTTCACTCCTTTTACTCCTTCATACCGGAGGTACTCATTGTTTCTATAATACGGGTTTGACTTAATATAAAAGCCGCCATAGGGACTATCATCATCACAGCGGTAACGGCGCTCGCCGCGCCCATTCGGGCAATGCCAGAGCTTACTATCTGTTCCATCGCCATTGATACTGTTTTATTTTCCTCACTGATAAGATAGGTGCTTGAAGCCGGCCACATCGCCTGTATCTGAAGAATAATTAGGGTCAGCCATGCAGGTTTCGCCTGCGGCATAACGATGCGGAAAAGTATACAAAATTCACCTGCTCCGTCAATACGTGCCGATTCAAGCAGCGCTTCGGGTATCGGTTCCATAAACTGCTTCATAAGATAAAGTCCGAGCGAGGATTGTATCGCGGGCAAAATTACCGACCAAAGAGTATCTATAAGCCCCATGCTTGAAATCAGCAAATAGTTCGGCACCGCGGTGACCGCACCCGTAAACATAAGCGACAGAACCACTATCTTGAAAAGTACACGCGAACCAAAAAAGGTATGTTTACAAAGGGCATATGCCGCCATCGAGGAAAAAAGTATATGAAACACCGTGCTCACCGCAGTGATGAAAACCGTGTTTCCGAGATACCGTGTAAAAGGCACCCAAGTGTCGTTCAAAAGTCCGAAAAGCTCCGAATAATTTTCAAGCGTTGGCTTGCTGACAAAAAACTTGGGCGGGAAAAGCAGCAGCTCATCTATCGGCTTGAAAGAATTGATAATAATATAAACAAGCGGAAATACCATTAAAAATCCCATTACCGCTAGAAATATCGCTGTAAAGATATTATCGCCTATAGTTCGGTTAAGCCGTTTGCCGAGGAAAAGCTTTTTTACCTTTATTCCGAACGGTCTTTTATAAGAGGGATATGTCATTCGCCAACCCTCCTTAAAAGAAATTGAACTATCTCGTTTGTGATTATCATTATCGCAAAGAGCACCGTTGCAATCGCAGAGGCATATCCGAATTCAAAACGCACGAGACCATAGTCTTTAAGGTGGGTTACTATCGTTTCTGCCGCGTATTCGACGCTCGGAAAACCGCATAGATTCATACATATATCACTTACCGCAAAAGAGGAGGTAATCTGCATAACAGCACCGAACATGAGCTGCGGACGCAGTGACGGCAGGGTTATGAACCACATTTCCTGCCATTTGTTTTTAATTCCGTCTACTGCTCCTGCTTCATAAAGCGATTTACTTATTCCCTGAAGTCCTGCGACAAAAGCCAAAAAGCCGGTGCCCAGACTCATCCATAGCTGAACCACCATGACGGTTCCGAGCATATATACTGGATTTTTGAACCAAGCAACGGGTTCGTTTATTATTCCGATATTTATAAGCATACTGTTAATAAGCCCGTGTCGGTCGGCACTGAAAAGATAGGTAAAAATCGTGATCGCCGAACCCGAAAGCGCAGGAGCATAAAAAACAAATGTCAAAATCCAACGCATTTTCCTGCCGCAGTCATTGATAAACCATGCGACTATAAGTGAAAGCAGATAGCCGATGGGTCCGGTGACCACTGCAAAGACAATTGTATTCCCGAATGCTTTTACAAATATCGGATCATCTGAAAAAAGAGTCACATAATTTTTAAAACCGATAAACTGCGGCGGAGAAAAAACATCGTAATTAGTAAACGAATAGAAAATAGAACGGCATACAGGATAAACTGTAAAAAGGAAAAACAGAGCAAAGAACGGCACTAACATCAAAAGTACCTGCCACTTTGCGCGTATACGCTTCAAAATATATTTAAGCATTATTTTCACTCCGTTCAGTCAAGCTTGTATTGGTCTCGCTTCTTCCTGATTTCTTCATTTATCGTTAATGTATATTCTTTCAGCACTTCCTGCGGGTCATTGTCGTATGATACAACATTGCGAAGCGCGTTGTTTATATTTCTCGCCACATAGTAGCTCCCGGGAACTTCCTCTACACCCACAGTATTTTTCCATTGTGCCATAAGTGTTTCGTATTCCTGCTTTATCCATGAAATATCCGAAAGTGCCTTAATATTTGCAGTCTGGAAGCGAGCGGCTATACCAAGACGGCTTTCAAGGCTGCGCGCGTATTCGCTCTGAATATCATCGCTTGTAAGCCAGTTTAAAAATTTCCAAGTCTCAACAGGCTTCTTGGTAGTAGAGAGTATCATGGAGCATGTTCCCGTTGCGGCTGATACACGGCTTATACTGCCGTCAGTTTGCTTTGTGCCGGGAAGTTCGGTAAACCCCCAAAGGCCTTTAATTTCGGGCGCAAGCACCGAAACGGTGTTGTAAAAGCTGTAATCGGCAATAATAAGCGGCATCTCGCCCGTTCTGAAACGGTTTGCGCCGTCATAATCCATAGGAAGGTTATAGCTGGTATATAGGTTGCACCATTTTGAAAAAGCGCTCATCGAAGCAGTGCTGTCAAACAGCGAAGTGGTTTTATCCTCGCTGTATATTTTACCGCCGTTCTGAAATATCTGAGTAATAAGATAATTAATATCCGCCGGTATTCCGACAGTCATATTTTTCTTCTGAAGCTCCCCCATAACCGAGTAAAGTTCATTCCAGGTTTGCGGAACCTTTATTCCTGCTTCCTCTAAAATATCGCCGCGGCTGAACATCACGAAAAATCCCTGCGTCATCGGCAGTGCGTAATATCCGCCGTCATATTCAAACGGAGCCATGGCGCTCGGCATAAATCTGTCGCACGCCTTGTTAAAGCCGTCCATTTCGGAAAGCTCCAATGCTGTATCTCGCAGGGCGTAATTTACCGCTTCGGAATTAGCAACCCCGACCGCCGCATCGGGACCCTGCCCCGATACGGTAGCCAAAAGCAGAGTCGAAACGCCTGTTCCCGCCGCAACCATTTTGATATTAACTGATATACCCGTTTCCTTTGTAAACTTTATATCTGCAAGACGTTTGAGCACCGTTGCCTGATCACGTCCGGTTGAGACCCATACAGTTATCGAATTCTCTCCAGAGGAATCGGAATAATCCTCTGCAAAGGAGGCTATAAACGCTTTTATTTCAAAGCCCAGCCTTGTAAAAAGGGATACCGAAATATTATCGATTTCATTCACCTCTTCTTTTTCAGGAGAGGAAAGAGTAATATAATCTATCTCAAGCGGCTGATTTGCCAGTTTATAGACAGAATCCGCATATGAGGTAATATTTGTGCGGAAGGAGTCTATCCTTGACGGTATGGTTATCGGGTCGCTGACAAAGGATTCAAGCTGAAGCCGCAGGTTATCCGCCGCAGTGTTTATACTTCCCTTTTTGCCGGCTATTTCTGAAATGCCGTTTGAAAACTCGTTCAATACCGAGATTTGTTCTTTGATAATTTCCATAGCTTCCGGACAGTTTTTATCCACGCGGTAATTGCGCAGCTGATCCGGAGCGGTTCCAGTAAGCATAATTATCTGCCGATAGGCGCTGTTAAGCCGATCGACCGATTCCATTCCAAGAGCGTAAAATCCCACCGAGCGGCCGAGAGAGACCTCAAGACGAATCGTGTTTTCGCCCTTTTTAAGATATATTTTATAAGGTTCTCCTCCGCTATCTGAAAAAAGACAGGCCTGCCATTTAGAACTGTATGCAAATTCCATGGCTTGTGCTTCTTTGAACGGGATTTCACCGTTGAGATAAAGCGCACGGGTTGTAAACATACCGGAAATAACATTCTGGCGATACTTTATACCAAATGTATAATACCCGTCCTCCGCACAGTTTACTTTCCATTCAATCCACTGACCGGGTTCACTCCAAGAACTGCCCCCAATTGTATTGACAAGGGTTTTTGAAGCGCTCGACGGCGAGGTCGCGGGCGATGATTTATCGCTCTGCGCAACTAACTGCGAGGAGGACTTGAACGCAGCTGATTCGCCTTCAATAACTATGGTCTCGCCGCCGTAATCCGATACATCATACTTTTTAAGATATTCTTCATATGAAAGGGCGCTTTCCTCAGATCCTTTTACTTTAACAGAAATAAGCTTTAACGAATTCCTCACCGATGTTAAGACAATTTCATTTTCACCGGAGTTCATTGCAAATTTGAATGGATGCACCGATGAACCGGAATAATCGCAAAGTCTTTGCGTTACGGGAGAATCTACCGTCACAAGGGACGGAGAAATCTCATTTCCATCAGAATCAGTCGGGTATTTACCGTCTGACAGCTCGGTTTTATCATCCTCCCAAAGCCTTATCAGCGAAAAACTGCCAATCTCATCAAAGGGTACCTTTCCGTTTAGCTTAAGACAAGCCTCGATATCTGTAACACAGTCATCAGCAGGTTGATATGTAAGCTCTATCGTGTAAAAAGCCGTTTCAGGCAGACTTACAGTAAAGACTGCTGCTTCCCCCTCTGAAAGAGTAATGCCGCCGCCGCCGTTTGCCAACTGCGCTTCAAAGCTCAGACCTGCCTTAGAATTCCCAAGCTTATTCGCTTCAAGATAAGCGCCGTAGGATTCAAGAGTCGTTGTTATCTGCAACACGGAAGTTGAAATTTTTGCGGCAAATACCGATACCGGTAAAGCGCAGGCCGTTACAATTGCGGCTGAAAGCATAGCAATATATTTATTTATCCGTTTCATAACGGCTCACCCTTTCGTTAAGTATGATTATTTGCTGCGTCGTAGCTTAATTCCCAATACTGCTGCCGCCGAAACAGCAGCAACTGTCAGGATTGCCGTAACACAGGTGACGGCAACAAGCGGAATGCTGACTCCCTCAGATTTAACCTCCTCTGTCGAAAGCAAAGCAGTCTTTGCCGACAGCTTCTCTATCCCATCTGACGCAATTCCTCCAAGACTCGCAAGGTCTTCCTGAGTAGCAGGAACAAGCAGAAAATCGTCCATATAGAAATCGCCCGTACCTGCCCCAAGATCGATTATAACATCATATTGGGCTATCTTCACAAGTGCCTTCGGAGCTACTATTCTTACCTGTTGCCATTCCTCTGAAAAAGCCGTGATTTCATTGTAAAGGTTATAATAGTTTCCGTCTGTGCCCTTGCGCTTGACCCCGATGGTTATCTTATTACCTGCTTCGAGCGAGATATCCTTACACTTTATCCAAGCAGAAAAAACATAAGCTTCGTTAAACTCAAATCTGTTATCCTCGGATAATGTATACTGATAAACCGCCTGAACGTTTTTCGGAGTCAGCGAAACGCAAAGCGACTGCTTGCCGCCGTGTTTTTCCTCCGTGCTGACCGAAGCGTGTTTCTCACCCTCGGACGGATCGCCCGGCCATACGTCCCAACAGTAAACCGATCCATCGCTGTTAAGTACCTCAACTCCGCCGTTGCGCAGCAACGCAGCACCGTCATCGTAAACGCTTTGCTCTATTCCGTCGGTATTTCCGTAGTATTCTTCCATAAACACATCATCCACAAGAACTCTGCCGCTGCCCGATGCCACAACTACCGAAACTAAAAACTCATCGGCTTCTTTTTCTGCGGCCGGGACTATCAGTTCAAGCTGCACCCAGCCGTCCGAGCTGCCGTTGACCGCTGTGCTGCTAACGCTCGAAAATGTCCGATCATCTGCCTTACGTTCGGCAAGTAGGAATATACCTGTGCCAATCACGTCTGCATATTTCACCCACGCCGATATTCTTTTAGCACTTTTTGCGTCAATTTTTTTTGTATTCCACGCGCTTGACTGAAAAAGGTTTACCGAAATCTCACCGGGGTTTATTGCCACGGCTCTTCCGCCTGTCCTCGCGTCGTTGCTTATGGCACCGGACTTCCAGCCGTCGCCAAGACCCCAGCCTTCGGCTTCGTCAGCAGATCCCTTTTCAAAACTTCCGTTCATGAGGAGATTTTTATCTTCAAGAGCCTGCAGGTCATTTATTTCCTCATCTGTCGGGGTGTAATCATTCATGCTGATACTGTCGACATACACCGTACCGCTGCCAGCTCCGCATACCACAAAAACTATAAGTTCATCGATTTCTTCTTCAGCAGCAGCCAGAACAAGACTTATTTTTTTCCATTCTCCTTTTGTATCGGTCAGCGCCGCACCTTCAGCATTTGCAACCGCAACATCGTTACGCTTGCGCTCAACCCGTATCGAAACGCCGGCACCTTTGAGATTATCGGTTTTAACCCAAGCTTCAATAAGCTTTCCGCTTGAAAGATCGTATTCAAAAGCATCATTCCACATATTGCTCTGGAAAAAGGAACGTTCGGAATCACCCGCTGTAAGCTTTATACTGCGAACGCCATCGTGCGCGTCAGAAGAAATATATGAAGCGTTCCATTCACCCACAATACCCCAGAAATCGACCGATGCCGAACCGCCGTTTTCAAAGCTTCCGTTTAAAAGATAATTTGTCTGCGGTTTCTCCGGTTTGTCCGGGTCGGGATTCTCGGGATCTGACGGTTCCTCAGGCACATAATCCTTCATGCTGACACTGTCGATATAAACCGTACCGCTGCCAGCTCCACCTACCACGGATACAATAAACTCGTCCAACTCATAGGAGGTTTTTTCAACAATAAGCTCAAGCTTTATATATCCGTCGGAAGAACCGGTAAGCGCCCCTCCTGTAACGTTGGCAACTCCCGTATCGTTCTTTTTCCGTTCCGCCTTAAGATAAACACCCGCTCCGACCACGTTTTCATATTTTACCATCGCGGTAATTATCTTCGCCGAAGAAAGGTTATATTTTTCAGAATTCCATGCGCTTGACTGGAAAAGATTGGAGTCTGATGAGTTAAGCTGTAGCTTTATCGCCCGGTTTCCGTCATGCGCATCTGAGGTGAATCTTCCGTTATTCCAACCGCTAGACAGTCCCCATGCGGTCGCCTCGCTCGCCGTTCCTTCCTCAAAGCTGCTATTCATCAAGTATTCTTTGGAAATATCAGGCTCTTCGGGTTCAGGGTCGGGATCAACCGCCGGTGTATCATCTGAGCAGTCGGTCATGCTGACACTGTCGACATACACCGTACCGCTCCCCGCGCCTGACGAAACCGATATTATCAGCTCATCAATCGCTTTATCAGTCTCTTCTACCGTAAGTTCAAGCTTTACCCATCCGTCCGAGGTGCCGACAACCGCTGTCGCAATTCCGGACACATCGGCCGCCGCAGTACCGTTCCTCTTGCGCTCGACCTTTAGATAAACTCCCATACCGGTCACATTTTCGTACTTGACCATCGCAGTGATGACCTTTGCCGAAGAAAGGTTATATTTTTCAGGATTCCATGCGCTTGACTGAAAAAGGTTGACATCGACAGTGCCGAGTTCAATCTTTACCGCGCGATTGCCGTCATACGCATCTGAAGTAAAATTTCCGTTATTCCAACCGCCCGAAAGCCCCCATGCGGTCGCCTCCGCAGCTGAGCCATCCTCAAAGCTGCCGTTCAAAATATATTCCTTGGGAGAATCCTCTTTCTTATAAGAAAGCGTCACATCATCAATGTAAAGCGTACCGCTTCCGCGGTTTATTTCTACCTTTATTATATCCTCGCTCAAAGCCGTATCGGTTTGAGGAACGTCAAAGGATATCTTCTGCCAGCCGTCCGATGTACCGATGTAGGTCTCACTCATGGCATTTGCCACAGCGGTATCATTTTTCTTTCTTTCAAGACCGAAGAAAAAGCCGCCGGTCAAATTTTCATATTTTACCCACATCTCAACCGTCATGGCGGCGCCGAGCTCAAAGTGTTCGCTTCGGTATCCGCCTGCGAACAGCGCGTAATTCTGAGTCTCGCTAAGCTCTACCTTTACCGCGCGTGAGCCACTGTGTACAGTATTGGTTGTAATATTGACAGATTTCCAGCTCGGATACAGTCCCCAATCAAAAACCTCCGAATCGGTGCCGTTTTCAAACCCGGGATTACGTGCGAAATTTTCGGTCCCCGATGTTGCCGCCATATTAAACGGCATTAAGCAGCAGGTCAGCATCAGACTGACTATTATGCTGACAAGGCGCAGAATTACCGTTCTGTTTATGCGTTTTAATCTCATAATACCAACAAAGCCTTTCTTAACTCAACAAGGTCGTCAGTCATAAGCTTGCCGTCGCCGTTCATATCGGCTGAAAGCAGTGTTGTATCAGCAAGCCCGGCAAAATACTTCTTAAGTCTGACAAGATCTCTTATATCAACATTTCCGTCATCATTTGCGTCTCCCTTTATCGGGTCATCATATGAAACGGTAAGCGCAGTATTGCCCTCAGACATTACAGCGTGGTATATGCTGCCCAAAGCATTCAGCTTTACACCGTCCTGATAAACATGCGCTATCTTGTTTTCGACTGCGGCGGCGGTAATATTTATGATATCACCTGCGCGCACATCGTCATTGTCAAGAATAACTTCGTTTTGCGATTCGGAAAGCGACGCTGTCGGAACGGGATAAAATTCTATATCGTCAAAGTATATAGTACCCGTACCTGATGACATTTCTGCTTTTAAAGTAAGACCGGCTGCCGTTTGATCATTAACCGGAAGTACGCGGGTTATTCTCACCCATTCGCCGTTCGTAGTAAAATTTTCGAGCCTCTCTCCGATAAGGTCATACCTATCTCGTTCAAAACCTAAATAAAGAATTCCGGTAACAGGAGCATCCACCGGCACCATAACCCACGCTGAAGCAACCAACGCCTGATTAACATCAAACATCGAATTATTAAAACCCGAGCGCCAAAAAGCGTAATTCTGAGTTTCGTTGAGAGTTATGCGTACAGAATTACACCCGCTGTGGCTCGCTTCATTTGTAACCAGCGCATTTTCCTGCCACGAGGGATACATACCCCAGTCATTTGCTTTGGTAACGCCGTTTTCTATACCTATGGTTTCAAAGCCTGCATTAAATCCGGCTGCATAATTTATAAGGTTTGAAGTGCTTTCGCACAAAACGGCATCGTCAAACCAAATTGTTCCTCTTCCGCTTGAAATCTCTATCTGAAACTGAGCCCTTGTAGCACCCGGATCGGCAGGCACTTCAAATTTAAGCTCTATCCAACCGTTAGAAGATCCGGAAAGATAGTATGTATCCGAATTGAACTGAGGGGCTCCGCCGCGATTTATATGAATATATACATTTCCCTCGGTGACATTCTCATACTTCATCATTACCGAAGCTTCCAGTTTATTCACAATTCCGGCATATGATTCCACCGGATAATCGCAACTGTAAAGCGAATAATTGGTATCGCCGCTCATCTCAATCTTAATCGCGCGGTTTCCGGAATATACTGTTTCGGTATCTATGATCCCCTGCTGCCAGCCCGGCCAGTAGCCCCAATCCGATGCTTCTGTATCGTTTCCAATTTCAAAGCTGCTGTTTTTAAGAATATTTTGAACGCCGTTCACAGTAAGCTCAACATCATCTATTACTAACGTACCAGAGCCGATTCTTATTTCAAATTTTATTATCAGTTCATCTATCGACTGTTCGGTAAGCGGAATTTCATGCTTTATCTGTACCCATCCGTCGGACGTGCCTGTAATATCGCCGCTGAAGGAATCTGCGACATTTGCATTATTCGCCTTGCGCTCTACACCGAAACAAAATCCTCCCGAAAGATTTTCATATTTTACCCAAGCGGTGAGGGTCAGCGCAGCCGAAACATCAAGCGCTTCCGAATTGTAGCCGCCGGCGAACAGAGCATAGTTCTGGGTCTCGCTTAGTTCTACCTTAACCGCGCGTGAACCGCCGTGTACTGTATCCGACGTAATATTGTCAGCTTGCCAGTTCGGGTAAAGTCCCCAGTCGTAAACATCGGTGTCAGTACCGTTCTCAAAGCCCGGGTTGCGGACAGAGGAAGATGTTTCTGCTTTAGAAGGAATGCCGGAGAATAAAACGCATTGAAGCAAAAGTGCCAGTGACAGTGTGACTCCCAATACTCTACTGAGCTTTTTCATAATAACAATTCCTTTCATTTTTAAAATTCAGCTCATCGGCGTCCAAATAGATTCAAGCGCCGAATTGATTATTCCCTTTTTCTGTGCAAGAAAGGTCGCGGGGGAAATTCTGTCCCTGAGACCGTAATCCGACCAAAGTATCTCGTCGATAAGCACCTGATAACCGTAATACTGAGTATAAACCCTTGATTTAAGCATGATATCGATCATCTCAAGGTTTTCCTCAAGATCAACTTGCGATTCGTAAGCGCTTGTAACGCTTTCATCATTTCCAATGCTTACAAGCGCCGTCATAAGCTTCGCACAGGACTCCGGCTGAGAACAACCGTTGACGATGCCCCAAAAGTCGGTCACCGGATAGTCGCCTATATATTTGCCGCCTGAGTTCGGACCCATCGGAAACGGGAGCATACCTATTTTATCTTCCATATCGTTCTTAAGACCCATATCTCCACGGTCGCCGGCAAAGAATGCTGCTCTTCCCGCCTTGAATTCATCCTCCCCGCCGGTCCAGGAATTAAATACCCCTGTTACACCGAGACACTTCTCATCCCATGCCATTTTATAGGCAAATTCCAACGCCGCAAGACCGCTGTCACTGTCCAGATCAAAGGTAACCTTGCCGTTTTCATTTTTTACAAAATAATTTCCGTTGGACACCGCAAGACCGTTGATGAGGAACGAGCCGGGCTGACCATGGGAGACAACTCCCATAATATCTGCATTTCCGTCGCCGTTGCTGTCAATAGTAGCAGTCTTTGCTATCTCAAGGAACTTGTCCCAAGTCCACTCTTCGTTTCTTACAAGTCCAAAAAGGTCATATTTTTTAAGACTTTCCTGCTTTTCAAACAGGTTCTGATTGAAAAACATAACATACTTCGGAAGCGTGTTGTTCTTCTGCTTGACCGCGTAGCACTGACCGTTATAGGTGAACACCTCGGATACCTTCTTATCCCACGGACTGTCGCCGTTTTTATCATAACAGTCAAGTATCTCGTCAAGCGGATAAAGCATATCATTAATTATCCAAGTTGGATAGGAATATGTCATATCTCCGGTGATGATGTCGGCGATAACCTCGCCAGAGGAATAAGCGTTTAAAAATCCGTTGCGGAAATAATCAAAATCCTCCTGCGTCAGTATTTCAATCTTGCAGTTGAAATCACGCTCAATATCATCCCATGCCTGACAAACCTCCTCATAGTTCTTGTTGTTTTTAGCCGACTCGCTGAGTCTCGGATCAACCTGATAGGAGGCCCATATTTTTACCGTTCTGCCTCCGAAATCAACGCCCCAATCGGTCTTGGCATTACTTCCGCTGCTCCCGCCGTCTTTCTTTCTGCCGCAGGCGGTCGTTCCCATCACAATACAAAGTGCCAGTAAAGTGATTGCTGCTTTTTTAAAAATATGCTTTGCTTTCATAATTTACTCCGTTCTGCCGCTTAAAATTTAAAGGATAAGCTTAACAGCGGCTTTTTAAGCTTCCTTTGACTCAGTTTTCAGGTGTTTCCGCATCATACCCGTTTTTGCGGTATTCGGTGGGCGAAGTCCCGATTATCTGTTTAAAAACACGGTTAAAAGATTTAACACTGCCGAAACCAACAGCCGCAGCTATCTCGGCAACGCCGCCATTGCTGTTGAGCAACAGCTGTCTTGCACGGTTTATACGGTAAGTATTCAGGTATGTCAGAAAGCTCGTGCCCGTTATTTTCTTAAAGGTGCGTGCGAAATAGCTCGTATTAAAATTAAGCACCGCTGCCGCATCTTCAAGCATTATACGTTCGCTGTAATGCATCTCAATAAATTTAAAAACATCCTCCATACCTTCCAGCATCTTGACCTGATTGAAATTTGCCATTTGACCGACATACTCATCACTGCGCGGCACTTTATTGCAGAACAGCAGTACGAGATCGCAAAGCCTTGCCCAAACATCGAGCGTCCGACCGTATTCCTTGCTGTTATTAAGCCTCTCCAGACGGTTTATAATCTCAACCGCCTCCCGCTGAATTTCCCTATCCCATGCGGTGCTTACACGCGCAATCTCTTCAAGTCGTTTTCTAACCGAGCGTGCCTTGACGCTCGGCAGTTTATCCTCAAATATCGAAAGGTCGAATATAATCACCGTGCGTCGGTGATTTTCAGAAATACCATAAGAATGTATATCTCCGCCAAGCGCCAGACCGATTTCACCCTCATTCAGAGTGTAGCTCTTGTTATTCACATTCATTTTAGTGCTGCCTGATTTACAAAGGATTATTTCGGTTTCCTTATGCCAATGCCCCGGCACCGACTCCTTTCCGGTATCGTAAAAGAGCATGTACGGCAGATCCTTTTCAGTCGTGTTCCGTTCGAAAAAAGAAATCATCTGCATTCACCTGCCGTTATCCTGACGCCCTTAACATCTGCGGAATTCCTACCGACAAAAATTTCAAAATCCCCCGGTTCATAAATAAGCTTGCCTTCAGCATTGTAATAAGAAAGCTCGCGCCGTCCTAGTATAAATTTCACTGTTCGGCTTTCGCCCACCGGAATTTCCAGCTTTTTAAAAGCTTTAAGTTGTTTCACGGGTCTTACTACCTCAGCGCTTATATCGCGCACATAGCACTGTACGGTTTCTGTCATATCCCTTTTCCCGGTATTGGTAACAGTGACATGGGCAGTAACCTTCCCTTCCCTGAATTCGGCAACAAAACCATCGTATTCAACCGAAGAATATCCCAGCCCGTGGCCAAACGGATAATACGGGGCGTTTGGTGCGTCTATATATCTTGAAAGGTATCGCATTTCAGAATATTCCTTGTCTATCGGACGTCCAGTGGAAAAATGATTGTAGTAAACCGGAATTTGACCGATATTATAAGGAAACGACATAGTGAGCCTTCCCTCAGGAAGCTCATTTCCGAAAAGCAGCTCAGCCAGCGCGCGGCCTCCCTCTGTTCCGGGAAACCAAGCCTCCATCAGTGCATCACTGCGTTCGGATATACCCTTAAGTATTAACGGTCTTCCCGAAAAAATAACAGTTACTATCGGTTTTGAAAGTCCAGCTATTTCGTCAAATAGTCTTTGCTGTGCCTGAGGAAGCGTTATATCGGTGCGGCTCGCCGCCTCACCGCTCATATCCATGCTTTCACCAAGCGCCATAATAATCAAATCTGCATCAGCAGCGGTCGCCAGTGCCGCATTTAAAAGTAAATTATCTGTCTCGTTTATCCGACAGCCCGGAGCAAAAGTAAATTCGCATTCGTAATCTCCCGCTTCAAGTCCGTCTCTGAGCGATACGGTTTCTTCGATTCTTCCCGTACAACTCCAGCCGCCCAAAATCTCACGGCTTTCAGCGAATGGACCTATTACGGCAATCTTTTGTTTCTTTTTTAACGGAAGGATTTCGTTTTCATTTTTTAACAGCACCGAACTCTTTACGGCAAGCCTGAAAGCTACCTTACGATGCTCCTTACAGCAGAGTAATTCATTTTCACGGTCTGCTGAGGCCCCGCGAAACGGGTCTTCAAACAGTCCCATATCCTCTTTAAGACGAAGCACACGCAGTACCGCGGCATCTATTTGTGACAGTGAAAGTCTTCCGCTTTTCACTAAGTTCTCTCCGTGCTGTAAATAATATGAGGTCATCATTTCAATATCTACTCCGGCGCAAAGCGCCTTTTCGGC
>OHRA01000326.1_pt1 | contig 20935 bp, 19 predicted proteins | sample 1578241 | NCBI WGS metagenome assembly OHRA01 (sample SAMEA3879597, study PRJEB24766) | human gut metagenome | biome: human-associated habitat; feature: feces | place: USA | collected 1985/1987 | reverse complement strand
CGAAACAATCTACCGGAAGTATTTCCATGATGTCTTTCTCTATATCCGGGCACTTTCCGAAAATGAAAGTCTGGCAGAGGAAATCACCCAGGAAACATTCCTGAAGGCAATGAATAATATTGAGAAATTTGACGGCCGGAAGGATATCCGCGCATGGCTATTTGTAATTGCGAAGAATACATATTTTCGCTATTGCAGACGAAATAAAATCTATGTAGGCGAAGAATTTTCAGAAATAATGCAGGATTCCATGCAGGATACATCTCCGGCAGTACTGGATCAGATCGTGCAGGATGAGACAGTTCGGAATCTCAAACGCTATGCAGAACTGATACCGGATATACGGTGAGCTCTCCTTTGAGCAGATCGGAAAATGCTATCAGAAAAGTGCAGGGTGGGCAAGAGTAACCTGCCATCGTGCACGACAGATGATAAGAGCACAGATAAGTCAGGAGGAAAAGTAACATGGAAAAAATAAACTGTAATGTGATCCAGGATATTCTGCCATTATACATTGATAATGTGGTAAGTGATGACACAAAAGAACTTGTAGAAGAACATCTGAAAAACTGCGAAATCTGTCAACGAGTATATCATGAGACAAAGGCAGACCTTGAAAATGATATGAAAATCTCTGCGCAGACAAAAGAAAGCAGCCATGAAGCAAATGATCTGAAGAGTTTCAGAAAGTTTTTAAAGAAAAGAAAGATAAAAACAATTCTGCTTTCCATAGCAGCAACCATAGTTTGCTTTGTGGCAGTGTTCACTTTTATGAATAAACATGTTACATATATCAGCTACAAAGATGCAGGGATAACTATTGTTGAGGATAATAAAGATGAAGTAACATATAGAACGAATATAAAAGGAAATTATCGCTGGAGAACATCCTTAGACAGAGAAACAGGCGTAATGACTATCCATTTTGAACAGAGCCTGTGGGAAAAATATGTAAGCTGTATTTTTTATCCATATGATAATCTTCATGAGATTCTGAAAAAAGATGAGATAAAAGAAGTGTATGTAGATAAGGATGGAACTACAACAACAATCTGGGAAGCTCCGGAGGAAGAACAGAAGGCTTATTTATCTGAAGAACATACAGAGCCGTTAGGATAAAATATTAGAGTATTTTTCAAACACGCTCTAAAATATGAAAGCGAATTTTATAGCAGTCCTATAGGTTATAAGGATTTACAAAGGGGTTGTCATGGAAGGCAGCCTCTTTTTGTAATTGCTGATGGACATTCTCTTCCCATATGTTACAATAGAACAAGAATATGGAAAGAAAGACAGGAAACCTAACTATGAAAAAACAACTAAATTATGCAGATATCATAAAGGAAGCGCTGATCCTGACAGGTGCGGTAGCGATCATTGCGGCAGCAGTTTATTTCTTCCTGGTGCCGAGCCATACCTCGGTCAGCAGCATTTCCGGCCTTGGCATCGTGCTGTCCAATTTTGTGCCGCTGCCCTTGTCGGTCATTACGATGATCCTGAACGTCGTGCTTCTCATCATCGGGTTCTTTACCTGCGGCAGAGAATTTGGCGCAAAGACCGTATACACCAGTGTGCTGCTGCCGGTGTTTCTGGGGCTGTTTGAAAAGCTGTTCCCGGAGTTCGGCTCGATGACCGGCAGTCAGGAGCTGGACGTGCTGTGCTATATTCTGGTGGTCAGCATCGGGCTGAGTATTTTGTTCAACCGCAATGCATCCTCCGGCGGGCTGGATATCGTGGCAAAGATCATGAACAAGTACCTGCACATGGAATTGGGAAAAGCCATGTCTCTGTCGGGAATGTGTGTGGCGCTTTCCGCGGCCCTGGTCTACGATAAAAAGACCGTGGTGCTGAGTATCCTCGGTACTTACTTCAACGGCATCGTGCTGGACCATTTCATCTTTGATAACAGCATCAAACGCCGCGTCTGCATCATCACCGAAAAAGAGGAGGCGCTGCGTCAGTTCATCCTCCATGACCTGCACAGCGGTGCGACCATGTACGAGGCCATCGGTGCATACAATCTGGAAAAGCACAACGAGATCATTACCATCGTGGACAAGAGCGAATATCAGAAGCTGATGAACTTTATCAACCGGGAAGACCCCAAGGCTTTTGTTACCGTTTACAATGTGTCCAGCATGCAGTATCAGCCCAAGATCTGATCGGCGGAGAGCTGCGTGGTATACTCAAGTCCGGAAATATCAAAGCGCATGGAGGTAAAAAGCATGCTGACCTATACCTATGTTTCAGAGGGGACGTTTGCCCTGATGGAAAAACCAAAGCCGGTGCTGCAGCACGAGCGGGACGCCATTGTAAAGGTGACCCTTGCCAGCATCTGCTCCAGCGATCTGCACATCAAGCACGGCAGCGTGCCCCGGGCGGTGCCCGGCATCACGGTAGGGCACGAGATGGTGGGCATCGTAGAAGAAGTGGGCAGTGCGGTGACCAATGTGAAACCCGGCGACCGGGTGACGGTGAACGTGGAGACCTTCTGCGGAGAGTGCTTCTTCTGCAAAAAAGGCTTTGTGAACAACTGCACCGATCAAAACGGCGGCTGGGCGCTGGGCTGCCGCATCGACGGCGGGCAGGCGGAGTATGTCCGGGTGCCCTTTGCGGATCAGGGACTGAACAAGATCCCGGACGGCGTCACCGATCGGCAGGCGCTGCTGGTGGGCGATGTGCTGGCCACCGGCTTTTGGGCGGCACGCATCTCGGAGATCACCCCCGAGGATACCGTGCTGATCCTCGGTGCAGGGCCGACTGGCATCTGCACGCTGCTGTGCGTCATGCTGCACAGCCCCAAGCGCATCATCGTCTGTGAAAAGGACGCAAGCCGCCTGCAGTTCATCCGTCGGCACTACCCGCAGGTGCTCACCGTGCAGCCGGAGGACTGCGCCGCCTTTGTGCGTGCCCACAGCGACCACGGCGGGGCCGATGTGGTGCTGGAGGTGGCAGGGGCAGACTCCACCTTCCGGCTGGCATGGGAGTGTGCACGGCCCAACGCCATTGTGACGGTGGTGGCACTGTACGATAAGGCACAGACCCTGCCGCTGCCGGAAATGTACGGCAAAAACCTCACCTTTAAGACCGGCGGCGTGGACGGCTGCGATTGTGAAGAAACGCTGCGTCTCATCGCAGAAGGCAAGATCGATACCGAACCGCTCATCACCCACACCTACCCCCTGCGCCGGATCGCAGAGGGCTACGAGCTGTTTGAAAAGAAACGGGACGGCGTGATCAAGGTGGCAGTGGAGTGCTGACGGTCTGCGCCAAGGCATAACGCACATAAAGTGGCCCCGGAGAGCTGTAACAAGCCCTCCGGGGCCATTTTTGTTTCCCGACATCTTTTCCGCAGCGGCAAGGCGTGGTAGAATAATGGCAGAACCAATCCACAGGTGAGAAAATCGAACTTCAGAGAGAGGAGATGTTTCTATGCAGTCTGATGAGCTGAAACGCCGGATCTCGGCAGGCAGAGGAGATGCTTTGGCCGATCTGGTTTTGAAAAATGCCAGAATCGTCAATGTGTTTACCGATGAGATCGACACCGCTGACATTGCCATCAGCGGAAATTCGATCGTGGGCGTGGGTGCGTATCACGGCCGGAAAGAAGTTGATCTGCACGGCAAATATGTCTGTCCCGGTCTGATCGATGGGCATATCCACATCGAAAGCTCCATGCTCTGTGGTCCGGCTTTCGAGCAGGCAGTGCTGCCCCACGGTACCACTGCGGTGGTCACAGACCCACACGAGATCTCGAACGTTGCGGGGCTGGAAGGCTTGGATTTTATGCTGGAAACGACAAAAAATCTGACCCTTTCGGTTTATTTCATGCTGCCCTCCTGTGTTCCGGCCACGGATCTGGATGAATCCGGTGCGGTGCTGAACGCAGAACAGCTCCGGCCTTACTACGGCGATCCCCGTGTGCTGGGGCTTGCGGAACTGATGAATGCCTACGGGACGGTGCGCTGTGACCCGAAGATCCTGCAGAAGATCCGCGACTGCACCGAAGCGGGAAAGATCGTGGATGGACACGCACCGCTCTTGAGCGATAAGGACCTGAATGCTTATATTGCGGCAGGCGTTCAGTCCGATCACGAGTGCTCCAACATTGAGGAAGCCATGGAAAAATTCCGGCTCGGACAATATATCATGATCCGGGAAGGAACGGCTGCCAAAAATATGGAGGCCCTGATGCCGCTGTTCCGGGAGCCCTATTGCAGCCGCTGCATGCTGGTGACGGATGATAAGCACCCCGGTGACCTGCTGGACAGCGGCCACATCGATTCCAACATCCGTAAAGCGATCCGGCTGGGCGCAGACCCAGCAGTGGCCGTCAAAATGGCAACGCTGGTCCCGGCACAGTATTTTGGGTTCAAGCAGCACGGTGCCGTAGCACCGGGGTACCGGGCAGATCTGGTTGTGGTTTCTGATCTGGAATCCTTTACGGTCGAACAGGTTTACAAGAATGGCACGCTGGTGGCCGAGCACGGAAAAACGCTGAAACCCGCACCGCTTGACATCGACCGTGTGAGATTTTCCCACGTTATGGATTCCTTTGATCTGGATGAGATCACACTGCAGGACCTGGAACTTCGGGAAAGCGGGGAGCAGGAGCGTGTCATCTGCCTGAACCGGGGCGAGCTGCTTACGGAGGAAAAAATCATCCCGTTCCAACGGCATCCGGGCAAAGCTCCCGGTGTGGACCCGGAACACAACATCGTAAAACTGGCCGTTTTTGAGCGGCATCATCACTCCGGCCATGTGGGCATTGGCTTTTTAGGAAACTTCAGCCTGAAATGCGGAGCCGTTGCATCGAGCATCGCACATGATTCCCATAACCTGATCGTGGCAGGGGACAACGATACCGATATGATGCTGGCCGGCAACACTGTGCGGAAAAACAAAGGCGGACTTGCGTTTGTGGCAGATGGACAGGTCGTGGCAGAACTTGCGCTTCCGGTGGCCGGATTGATGAGCACCGAAAGCGCAGAGAGCGTTGCGGCGAAAATGCAGGCGCTGAACGATGCCCTCAAGGCACATGGTGTAGCGGAAGATATCGGCATCTTTATGACCCTCGCCTTCGTCAGCCTTCCGGTCATTCCAAAACTCAGACTGAATACATACGGCATCATCGATGTAGCGCAGCAGAAAGTCGTTCCGGCTGTTTTTTAATACGCGATAACAAAAATACTGCCGGAGACCGACCCGAATGGTCCGTCTCCGGCAACAGAACAGTTCGTTCCTACTCTTAGAAACGAGCCGCATCAAGAGAAAAATTGACGGAAATTCTTATTTGATAAATCGAAATTGTATCAGCGTAAGGAGAACAATATCATGTTCAGAACAATTCGTAAAAAGAAAAATGAAATCAGCATTGACACGGCAAAGGCTCTTTTGCAGTCCAGCCGACGTGGCGTTCTTGCCGTAAATGGAGATGACGGATATCCCTATGCAATTCCTATCAACTATGTCTACGATGACGATGCACAGAAAATTTATTTTCATGGAGCACGTGTAGGTCATAAAGTAGATGCACTGCGTGCCTGTGACAAAGTATGCTTCACGGTATATGGAAATGAAACCATCAAAGAAGAAGATTGGGCACCGTTTGTGCAGAGCGTTGTGGTGTTCGGCCGATGTCACCTCGTAGAATCCGGTGCAAGAGCAACAACTCTGTTAAAACGATTTGCAATGAAATACTATCCCAGCGAACAGTTAGTTGATGAGGAAATTGCCCATGCAGGAAAGGCTGTGCAAATTTTTGAAATAGACGTGGAGTACCTCAGTGGCAAGGAAATACAGGAACGATAAATTCGCGTTTGTGGAAGTTATAAAGGGGTGCATCATGGAAATCGAGTATAAACAAAAGATTTCACGGCCGATGAATTGCAGAAACTGTTTTTATCTGTTCACTGGGAATCCGGCAATTATCCCGAAAAACTTGTCCGTGCGATGCACAATTCCACACGAGTTATTTCTGCGTGGGATGGTGATAAGCTGGTCGGGCTGGTTCGTGCGCTTGATGATGGAGAAACAGTCGCATTTTTGCATTATCTTTTGGTGGACCCTGCTTATCAGGGACAGTACATTGGAGATGAGCTGATGAAACGGATCATGAGTTTCTATCAAAATCTTCTGTATGTGAAAGTTATGCCGTCTGATCCTAAAACGATCCCATTTTATGAGCGATATGGCTTTCAACAATATGATAATTACTCTGCAATGGTGCGGAAGCACTTTTTGTGAGTTGGTATGATGGATCGATTTGCAGCTAGCAAGGAAACCGTAAGGAGTACAGAGCATGGATGCAAACTGTACCAGTAAAAGAAGGAAAGTCAAGAGTATGGAAACGGTATACATTGCAGGCGGGTGCCTTTGGGGCGTCCAGCATTTTTTTGACACGGTGCCCGGTGTACGGACGACCGAAGCCGGGAGAGCCAACGGAACAACAAACACGCTGGACGGCCCGTATGATGGATACGCAGAGTGCGTTAAAGTGGTCTTTGATGAGAAATGTACCAGTGTTACAGAGCTTATGGAGCATCTGTTTGAAATCATCGACCCGTACAGCCTGAACAAACAGGGCGTTGATGTTGGAAAAAAGTATCGCACGGGGCTTTACAGCACAAATCCCGGACATCTGGAAGAAGCAAGAGCCTTTATTGACAGCCGGAAGGACCGGGATAAAATCGTTGTGGAAGTGCTGCCGCTGACGAATTACGTCCGGAGTGCAGAGGAGCATCAGCACCATCTGGAGCGGTACCCGGAAGACTGCAGCTACTGTCATATCCCGGATGAAGTCTTAAACAAATACAGGAATCAGTAAGCAAAGGAAAAACGAAAATGCGGGGATTGGGAACGATCATCAATGCGCTGGCCATTGTGATAGGCGGTGTGCTGGGTATTCTGTTCAAATGCTTTCTGAAAGAGCGCTATCAGGATACAATCATCAAAGCCACGGGCTTTTCCGTGGTGTTTCTGGGAGCGGCGGGAACGCTCTCCAAGATACTGACGGTTAGGCCAGACGGAACTTTGAGCACCGGTGGCTCTATGGTCATGATTCTATCGCTGGCGTTGGGTGCGCTGCTGGGTGAACTTAGTGATCTGGATGCACAGTTTGAACGCTTTGGCGAGTGGCTCAAACACAAGACTGGCAGTGACGGCGACAACCAGTTCGTCAACGGCTTCGTGTCGGCATCCCTGACGGTGAGCATCGGGGCCATGGCCGTCATCGGCTCCATTCAGGATGGCATCTACGGCGACCATTCCACGCTGGTAGCAAAAGCGATTCTGGACTTTATCATTGTGCTCATCATGGCGTCCTCCATGGGCAAAGGCTGCGTGTTTTCATTTATTCCAGTGGCAGTGCTGCAAGGTGCCATGACGGCTCTTGCGGTAGTGCTGTCCGGCTTTATGACGGACGCTGTGCTGAACAATCTCTCGCTGGTAGGAAATATTCTGATTTTTTGTGTGGGCATCAATCTGGTATGGCCAAGAACCATCAAGGTGGCAAACCTGCTGCCGTCCCTTCTGGTTGCAGTGGCGCTGGCGGGGATTTTATGAATCGGAATTTGTAGAGGGGTGTGATTATATGAAAAACAATAGCCCACAAAAGCAGGCCGCCATTTCTTGGATCATTTTGATGATAGGAATATTGCTCGCAGTAATAGGAGCAATGACGGCAAAGGAGTACAGAGTAAACCTATGCCTGCTAATCGGTGCAATGGTTGTTGTTGGTGGTATTGTATATCATCTCACCATGATGAAATGTCCTTATTGCGGTTGCTCGCTTGTTGGTTATAGGCCGATCCCTAAAGAATGTCCAAAGTGTCATAAAAAATTTGAAGAATAAGTTCGCGTTTATCAAGGTGAACATTTAAGTATTAAAAACGGGAGTGAAAACAAATGATGACCATTGCACAGATCATGGAAAAGATGATCGCCTTTTCCGAAGGGAATATCCATGACATCACGCACCTGAGCTGCGTGTGGACCTATGCCAAAACCATTGGTGAGCTGGAGGGGCTGGACGCAGACACGCAGTTTATTCTGGAGGTGGCGGCCATCACCCACGATATCGCCTGCCCGCTCTGCCGCAAAAAGTACGGCAACACCAATGGTAAATATCAGGAGCAGGAGGGTGCCCCGCTGGTGCGGGAGTTCTTGGCGGATACCGGCATGACAGCAGAACAGATCGACCGGGTGGCCTATCTGGTAGGGCACCACCATAGTCCGGCGCAGATCGACGGCATTGACTATCAGATTCTGATTGAGGCAGATTATATCGTCAATGCGTCCGAAAGCGGGTACGACCAGCAGGCAATCCGAACCTTTATGGAACATACGATGAAGACGGCAGCAGGTATCCGGCTGACGAAAACAGTGTTTGGAGTGTAAAAATGATTCAGAAGCATTGCTTTGAATGCGGTACGGCATTGATTGAAAAAGAACTGGAAGAAGAGGGCATTGTGCCTTATTGCCCGAAATGCCAGCAATACCGGTTCCCGATGTACAATGTGGCAGTCAGCATGATTGTTGTGGATGAGGAAACCGGGAAAATTCTGCTCATCCAGCAGTACGGCAAGCCCTCTTATATTCTGGTGGCTGGATATGTGAACCGCGGTGAGGCAGAAGAACACGCCGTGGTGCGGGAAGTCCGGGAAGAAACCGGGTTGGAAGTAGAGCACCTCCGGTTCAACCGTACCAAGTTTTTTGAGCCGTCTAACACGCTGATGTGCAACTTTACGGCTTTCGTCAGAACCGCAAAGGCGCTGCATATCAACCACGAAGTGGACCGCTGCAAGTGGTTCACCCCGCAGGAAGCCAGAGAAAACATCCGTCCCAACAGCCTTGCAGCGGAATTTTTGAATGCGTATCTGGACGAAGTGGGGAATAAGCCGATGGAGATGTGATTCGTGGCTGTGCCACGGGAATTTTGACGGAAAGTATGGAAAAAAGTTGGTTCGGCCTGTTTCGGTTGACTTTTTTATAAAGAATCGGTATATTGATACTATATAGTATCAATAAGTATCAACTGCGAGGTGGACAGAATGGATGGGGCACAGTTTGCCAAAATGCTTTCAGATAAGCATTTGTTTGAACTCAATCGGATGGAATACAAGTACTCGACTGTCAGCGTCAAAGAATTTGCCGAATTGCTGCGGCAAAACTTTGCGCAGCCTCTGCCGTTGACTGATTTTTCTGGAAATAAGCTGTTTTACCTGCCGAACCTCGCGCAAATTTCAACAAATGGTATGAAGCAGTTGCTCTCTGTCCCTGTCAGTGGACAAAACTTCGGTTTGTCGGCGATGACCGAGGAAATTTATGCTACTTTTCAAATTGAAAGTATCCGCTCGACCCGCAGCAGTATCCGTTATATCCTCGATGGTTATGCCCCTCGTGATGAACAAGAAGCCCGCATCTATGGTATGAAGCGCGGACTGGAGTTTATCGCGAATCGTCAGAATACGATCACCGAGGAGAATCTGCATCACCTATATCAGATCAGCACAGGGGATTATCTCCCGGATGAAGATCGATTACTGCCAAACCACTTTTATCGGCATGGCGAGGTTTTTATTGTGGGCGGTGAAGAACCCAGACCGGGACTTCCGGCAGAGCGGCTTCCCGGTGCCATGAAATGTCTTGTCGATTTTGCGAATGCCAATGACGGCATCAATGAGCTGCATAAGGCTGCCATTCTGCACTTTGCTTTTGCATACTACCACCCCTATTTTGACGGGAATGGACGCACTGCACGGCTATTCCACCTCTGGTATCTTGTTCAGCAGGGCTATCCTGCGGCACTGTTCACGCCGTTTTCCCGATACATCGCTGAAAACAAGGACGCATATTACAAAGCCTACGAACGCGTGGAGAGAAATGCTCTGATTTCCGGCTATACGGATGTGACTCCCTTTCTGTTCTACTTCTGCAATGAGGTCTATAACCGCCTGCAGGTGGATGCAGTCCCGCCGAAAACTGATCTTGAGGTATATCAAACTGCTCTTGCGGAAGGAAAAATCACAGAAAAAGAACGGCTGCTCTGGGAGTATGTTCTGTCTGCTTATGGTGCAGAGGAGTTTACCACAAAGCAGCTGGAAAAGGATTTCCGAAACGCTGCGTATGCAACCATTCGGACGTTTGTGATGAAATTCCATGAGATGGGGCTGCTTACTGCAAGAAAAGCAGGAAACAGGGTGTTCTATCATGTCGGTGGGACTTCTGACAGTCGGCCATTAAGAGCAAAATGCAGCTTATCCGATTTGTTGAGATAATTCGCTATCCGATGAAGTATTAGAAGTAAAATAGAGAAAAAGTCCTACAAGGCTCAAATTGGACCACAAGACCGACCGAAAACCTTGTAGGGCTTGTTTTTTGAGCTTTTTCAAATTTATATGTGAAAAAAGTTGTCTAGGACTTGACATCGTGCAGAGTTCATGGTCACCATACAAGAAAGTGACCGCCCAGTGAAAGTGTGTTCACAGAAAGATAAGAGGCATCCGACTCAGAATCGGGTGCCTCATTTTGTCATGCAAAGTTTTCCTGAATGATCTTTCCCCAAGGCAGCATCTGGTCGAGACGCTCCGGGTGGGTCAGGATCTCCATGTCAGGCAGATTCTCAAAAAGGAACTGCTATAAACTACTTCATTGCCCTTCTTTTTCGCTGTTTACGATGGCCTGCACCTTGGTGGGCAGACCATAGATGCTGATGAAACCGGTGGCATCGCTCTGCTTGTAGTCGCCGCCTGCGGCAAAGGTGGCGATGTCTTCACGATACAGAGAGAACGGCGACCAGACCCCTGCATTGATGAGGTTGCCCTTGTACAGTTCCAGACGCACCTTGCCGGTGACATGCTCCTGTGTGGAGGTGACAAAGGCACTCAGAGCTTTGCGCAGCGGGCTGAACCACTGGCCATCATACACCAGTTCGCCAAAGGTGATGGCCAGCTCACGCTTCTTGTGGGCGGTGAGCTTGTCCAGCGTCAGGGTCTCCAGCACCTCATGGGCCTTGTACAGGATGGTGCCGCCGGGGGTCTCGTAGACGCCGCGGCTCTTCATGCCCACCAGACGGTTCTCCACCACGTCATACAGGCCGACGCCGTTGCGGCCGCCGATCTCATTCAGCTTTGCGATGATGGCAGCGGGCTTCAGCTTCTCGCCGTTCAGGGCCACCGGCACGCCCTGTTCAAATTCCAGCTCCACGAACTCGGACTTGTCCGGGGCGGTCTTGGGGCTGACGCCCAGCTCAAGGAAGCCGGGCTTTTCGTACTGGGGCTCGTTGCCCGGATCTTCCAAATCAAGACCTTCGTGGCTCAGATGCCACAAGTTCTTATCCTTGGAGTAGTTCGTTTCCCGGCTGATCTTCAGCGGGATGTGATGAGCCACGGCATAGTCGATCTCTTCATCGCGGCTCTGGATGTCCCACTCGCGCCACGGGGTGATGATCTTCAGGTCGGGTGCAAAGTGCATGATGGCCAGCTCAAAGCGCACCTGATCGTTGCCTTTGCCGGTGCTGCCGTGGCAGACCGCATCTGCACCCTCGGCGCGGGCAATCTCCACCACGCGTTTTGCCAAAATGGGGCGGGCAAAGCTGGTGCCCAGCAGATAACCCTCGTAATCTGCCCCGGCCTGCATGGTGGGAATGACGTAATCCTCCACAAATTCGTCGGTCAGGTCTTCGATGTACAGCTTGGATGCGCCGCTTGCCTTGGCGCGCTCCTCCAAGCCTTCCAGCTCACCCTTCTGCCCCACATTGCCGCACACGGCAATGACTTCGCAGTTGTTGTAGTGCTCTTTCAGCCACGGGATGATAATCGATGTGTCCAGACCGCCGGAATATGCCAGCACGACCTTTTTGACCTCAGACATAGGAACTGCCTCCGTTCAAACCAACTTATATACTTTTCAATTTCCCTCGTGCAATTTCATGATTGCAGTGTCCATTATACGGGCACTTGGAAAATGTGTAAAAAGTGTTCTGCATATAGCAGCAATATGAAAGCAGTATTTCACAGCGGGGCATTATGAATCTATAATAGTAGTTGGAAATAAACAGAAAGAGGGTCTTTTTGATGGCAACGATATTTCCAAGAGAAGAAAAGGCAGAGGCACTGTTCGGGGAGATCCTGAAAAATCCAGAAGCCTGCCACCGCCTGATGGATACCTTCAACGACTCGCTGGACATGGCAGACGTACTGGATGCGCCGGCCGTGAGTGCACAGCAGTTTGCCGCGGCGCTGTTCAATGCCTACGAGAACAAGGATCTGTCTGCCTTTCTGATGGCGATCTGCCAGCACAGTATGTTTGACCTGCTACGGAACGCTGCCCTGATCCCGTTCAAATTCAACGCCGATGGTCAGCCGAACCCGGTGATCCTGACGGATGATGCCGGCGTTCTTTTGCCGAACAACAAATTTGCCGTGAGCAGCAAAGTATACGACCGGTTCATCCGGGTGTTCCAGAAGCAGGAAAAGGTAAAAATGTACCTTGCCAGCGGCTACTGCAAGTATCACGGCTACGACGAAGGCTCGATGGATGTGGTGGAGTACCACTACAACCAGCATTTGGGGCTGCTGCTGATCTACGAACTGCCGGACACCGTGAAGCAGAAGGTAACGGAAGCGGAGGCCTACTCCACCGTCTGGGATATCCAGATGAAGCTGCAGCACGCACTGCCCCGTTCCGTGGTCTACTATGGACAGGATACGCTCAAGGACGGCGGAACCCGCTACGATGAACTTGGCGTTTTTCTGCCGCTGGAACACTTTGCCGACCGGCTGGAACGCCATGTGGAAACTGCTACCAAGATCGTTTACGGCGAGTAAACGCCCTGTAAACGAACTCCCTTTATAAGTGCATCACAGCAAAACAAAACGCAGCGAACCGTTAAAAGATTCGCTGCGTTTTGCCTTATATGGGAGAATGGAAATGCTGCACATCAGGTGCAATAACGGAAAGTCTTGTCAGTGACAATACGGGCGAAGATCAGCCCTAACGGCAGTGCCACGATGATGAGAATGGCATCTGCAAACCATGTGGCGGAGTCCATCAGAGACAGGATGCCCAGATTATAGATGGCACGGTAGAAATACAGTCCCGGTACCATGATAACGATGGACGGCACGGTGACGGAGATGCGGGGATAACCGACGGCGCTCTTCAGGCAGGAGGCCAGCAATCCGGACAGCAGTGCGCCCAGAAACGCTGCAATAGCGGGCGGAAAGCCCGCAAGGCTCACCAGCTCCAGCCGGAACGTGTTCGTTACCGCACCGATAAGGGCGGCGCAGACTGCCAGGTTCCGGGGACTGTTGAACATGAGCGAAAAGCCGAACACACCGCCAAAACTTGCCAGCAGCCGGAACACGATCTCTTCCGGGAGTGTCAGGCTCAGGGCAGGGAACTGCACCGGCTGCAAATGCAGCAGCAGTGCCATGATCCAAGCCGTCATGGTTGCCACCAGAATGATGAGGACGGCGTAGGCCAGACGTTCCAGCCCGGAGCGCATATCCAGCTTGGCAAGGTCGATGCCGCTGGTAATGAACGGAAAGCCCGGAATGATGAAGAGCATGGAGCAGATATACCCCGCCTCGTGCTGCGCCGATACGGCAAACAGCACCTCTGCCAGCTTCAGCAGGATGGCATACACGAGGCTTGCTGAACAGACCGACGCCGTAATGCCCAGAAACAGGGTGAAATGGTGTTTTGTCAGCTTGCACCGTACAAAGTTGCCGATGCCTGCACCGCAGAAGGCACACAGCATTTCCACAATGCCGCCGCCAAGCAGAAAGGTGAAGCAGCCGCAGGCCAGTGCAGCTGCAAAGCCCAGTGCGATGGGCGAATACAAGCCGTGGATGCGCTCGATCTCATCGAGGTGGCTGTGCAGCTCTTCGCCGGTCATAAATTTTCCTTCCCGGTCGAAGTCGTTGACGAAATGCTCCAGTCGGTTCAGCCGGGAGGTATTCACGCCCGTGTTTGTCAGACAGAGTGACTGGGTATAACACTGGTCACCGTCAAAGCAGGTGAACTCAATGGACAACAGGCCGATGTCCGCTGTTGTTGTGACTCCCAGCTCCCGCGAAAGGGTGTTCATGGAGCTTCGGACACGCCATGCGCCGGTGCCGCATTCCAGCAGCATCAGCCCGGTGCGTCCAATGACGGAGGCTTTTTCCACAAGCCCCGCCTCGGTAATGGGGACGCCCTTGCTGGCCGACGCATAGTCGTGCCAGTAGACTTCCATGTGATTTTTGATGATCTCACTTTGCCGTTGTCCCATACCGGAAAGCCTCCTTTGTGATATGGGAATGTTGCAGCCGTTTCAAGACTGCGGTGCTATTATAAGGGAAATTGCAGGGCGGGTAAAACGTATCTTGGATATGCCGGCAATGTTTGTTTGGTATTTCAAAGGAAGATAAATGTATCGAGCACCGGAACTGTCCAGTAGCTCTTTCACTGCCTTTGCATGGTGCGATTTCATATTATCCATTGCGAGGACAGAATTGCCGTTCAGATGGGGAAGCAAATCAGTTTCCAGATACCGCTTAAATCTCTCCACAGTACAAGCACATATTCGGCTGCTTTCTAAAAAGGGCTGCAAAGCAACTTTTGCGGTCTGCCGTACAGAAGATAGTGAATACAAACCGCCCCCTCTTCCGTTTTCACCTTCACCTGTTCTGCATGTTCAAATATATCGCGCAGACGGCGGTACTCTGCCCGCTGCGCATCCGTGTAGTGAGACGGCATATCCGAGGTAAGGAACACATTGCCCAGCAGGGCATTGACCGTGGCAAGGGTGCGTTTTTGCTCTGCCGTCAACTTGCAGTTTTCCTCCCGGAGGAAGAACACATCCGGGTCGCTGCCATAGGCGCGGCCATTGAGCTGCCGCCGGAATACGGTGTTGTTGATGGCCTGCTTTGTGGACACCCGCTCCCGGTGGAACAGGCGCATATACCACACATCGTCCCAGTCCAGCCCTACGTCACAGCTGACACGGCAGTAATCCACCAGCCCGAAAGCCGGCATCACCGGTACGCCGCAGCCGAGAATCTGCTTTTGCCCGCACCATGTGCGCAAAAGCTCCATAGCACGGTACATCCGGGCTGCCCGGCTCTCGCGGGCGTTGCCAAAGGGGGCAGCACCGTACAGAAAATCCAGCTTGACAAGGTCGAAGCCCCAGTCGTTCAGCACCCGGTCAAACACCCGGCGCAGATAGTCCAGCACGGCCGGGTTGTCGATATCCAGCGCATAGAAACTGCTCCAGTTGCTGCCGCAGCACCACGGTTTGCCGTCCACTTTCAGCAGCCAGTCCGGGTGCTGCCGGAAAAGGGCAGAGTCCTTTTCGCACACAAAGGGTGCAAGCCATAGCCCAGCCTGAAAGCCAGAGGCGTGGATTTCCTCCACCATGCCTTTCAGCCCGTGGGGGAATTTCTGTGCATCTGTTTCCAGCCAGTCGCCCACCTTCGGCTCCCAGCCATCGTCGATCTGGAACAGGTCTCCCGGGCAAAGCAGGCTGCGACATCCGGTCAGATCCTCCCGAATGGTATCCTCGGTGATGTCCTGATAGCGGTTGTACCAACTGGAATAGCCTGCCAGCTTCTTTTCAGTCCGGGGCTTGATGCCCATAGCCTGAAACCAGCCGTCGAACACTTCGGTCTCGCCGCCCTCGGCAAAAAACAGGTCAAGGAGTGGGAAACTGCCGCCGGGATGCTCCACCCCGGCGCAGTCACGCTCCAGCGTCAGCAGGGCTTTGCCGCTGTCGTAGCGGAGGATGGTGTAGCCCGGCTTCTCGTCCAGCGATGCCACCAGCCGGAACTGTGTGCCCTTGCGGAAATAGCAGTAGGAAAAGCCGTGGCTCTGCCCCTTTTGATGTCCGTAAGGCGCAAAATGATAATCGCCGTAGCGGTCAAAGGCATATTTTTTGCGCAGAAAGCCGGGGATGTGGTCGGTGCCGCGCAGCTTGCCGTTCCGGTCCAGCTCCGGGCTGTAGGTCCATGTCTGGTAGCCGTTCATGAACAGACGCTCGTCTGCTTCCATCGTCCACGGCATCTCGGCACGTACCGCCTTCAGCGTCCCGGCGGGCAGGTCTGCCGTCAGATGCAGCGCACCGCCATTCTCCGTGACCGTGCAGTTGCCTGTCTGTACGCCGCCGGAAGTTTCCGCGTACCAGTGCAGCGTTTCAGTCATGGTGCGCTTCCTCCCCGTGGAGCTGTGCGCTGATCTCGGCAGCGCGGGCATCGGTCAGAACAAACTTGCGGCGGAACAGCGCCAGCGCACCAGCCAGCACCAGCATGGGCAGAACGGTCATCATCAGGCGCAGACCCAGCAGGGTTCCGGCGCTCTGCACCGCTACGGGGCCGGTCTCCTCCGTGTTGCCCACAAGACCGATCAGGTCCAGCCCGATACCGGTCAGGAATACCGCCACACCGGAGGCAGCCTTGACCACAAAGGTCTGCATGGAAAAGATGACGCTCTCCTCCCGGCGTCCGGTCTTGAGCTGACCGTAATCCACGCTGTTGGAAAGGAACAGGGTGGTCAGCACGGTCAGCATTCCGTTGCAGGCGAATACCACCACGCCCGGAATGCACAGCAGGGCAAGGCTGTGGGAAAGGCCGGTCAGGCAGAACACCAGCAGCGTGCCGTAGCCGCACAGCGCCAGCACAAGGCTCAGGTGAAATACCTGCGTACTGCTGAACTTTTTGCGCAGCAAGGGGTAAAGCACCATCATGCCAAGAATCTGCGCCGCACCGCCCACGGTGGAAAACAGGGTGTAGGTGGCTTTCCAGCCTGCACCGCCAAGGTCGTATTTGAAGAAATAGATGATGAAGTTGGAGGTAAGGTACAGCGCCGAGTTGATCAGCACGATGCTGCCTACCACTACCATAGCCTGATCGTTGCGGAACAGGGCGGAGAACATCTCCTTTACGGTGGCGGTCTTCATCTCACTGGGGGTGGTTTCTTTCATGGAAATGCAGCACACCAGCTCTGTCACTGCAAAAATTGCCGCTACGATCAATGCCACCCAGCGGAAGCCAGCGCGCTCGCTGTCGCCGCCAAGGGCTCCCACCAGCAGCATGGTGAACATAGCGATGAGGGCAGAGCCAACGCCTGCACAGGTGCGCCCCACCATGGAGAGGTTCTCCCGGTCTTTTGGGGTGCGGGTCACGGCCGGGATCATGGACCAGTAGGGGATATCCATCATAGTATAGGTGACGCCCCACAGGATGTACACCACGCAGAAATAGACCATCAACGCCGCTTCGTCCAGCACCGGGGCGGCAAACAGGGCGTAGAGCACCAGCGCATTGAGCAGCGTGCCGGAAAAGATCCACGGACGGAAACGTCCCCAGCGGGTGCGGGTCTTTGCCACCAGAACTCCCATAAAGGGGTCGTTGAAGGCATCAAAGAACCGGGCAACCATGAGCACGACGCCCACAAAGCTGGCCGAAAGCCCCAGCACATCCTGATAATAATACATGACGTAAGAAGCCGACAGGGCATATACCATATCCTTGCCCACGGCACCAATACCAAATGCGGTTTTCTGTTTCAGGGTCAGTTCCATACAGCGTCCTCCTTTTCAATGGTGAACCGCAGCACAACGGGCTGGGTCTGCGGTGCAGAAACGGTCAGCAGGGCTTCTCCGGCAGTGCCCACGGTGCGCAGATAGGTTCCGGTCATGCCGCCCTCGGCAACAGCGGTCTGTGGACCCACAAGGGCGGCGCTGCCCTCCACCGCAAACTGCACCGGGAACTGTGCGTAGGGGGCAGGGGTGCCATTCTCGTCCAGAATGCGCACCCGGACAGCCGCCATATCGTAGGTGTCCTGCTCCTGCAGGGTCGTCCTGCTGACTTTGACTTCCAAGTGCAGCTTTGCACTGGGGCAGAGGGTCACGCTGCGCACCACGTTGCCGTCCTGCACGGCATCGAACCGCCAGCGGGTGGCTTCGCCGCCCCAGTTGCCCACATATTTGCCGTAAAGCGCCACGCCATCTTCAAAGCTCATTTTGTAGTGCAGCATACACCAGCCGAATTTGACCTTGTAGGCCAGCGGCAGTCTCGCCAAGCCGTATTTTCCGGCGGCCAGCAGGCAGTCCCGCACAGCGGCTGCCTTGGCGGGGGAAAAGTGCTCCTGCGTTTCCAGCAGCTCGCCAATGGTATCGTCCATCACAAAGGGAGGGTGGGGCAGCGCCGTCCACTCGCTTTGGCGCAGGGCGGTGACGAACACATCGTTTTTGTAGAGCTTGACCTGCTGGGCATTGCTGAAAACGTATGCCGTGCCCAGCTGCCCGGCGGGGTTATCGCCGATGTCCATGGAGGAACTGACCGCCAGAACCGGGTCAGCATCACCCTGACTGGCATAGACCGCCGCCGCCAATTTGGGGTTACGGAAGCTGTCCAGCACGCCGTGGTAGCAGATGCGGTCCCCGGAGCCAAAGTCCTTGTGGGTCTGGTAGTCGAACATACACCAGCCAAAGCACCCGGCGTGTTCTCCGCTGGCATAGGCGGCGTTCTGCACCCGGACGTGCCGCAGGGCGTGCTCCTGCCGGTGCGGGCCATCGTCAAAGGGCTTGGTGGGGTACATGTGACCGTTGCACTCCGAGATGAGCAGCGCCTTGCCCATATCCGGGGTCACGTCCTTTTTGGGCTTTGCGCCGGGCGTTACGCCGTTGTGGGAAAAATCGTTGTAGGCGTAGACATCCTCCAGCAGATGGCTTTTTTCCAGATACCGCACACCGGAGGTGGCGCGGCTGGGGTCCAGCTGATGGGCAATTTGATTGGTGCGGGTGTAGAAGGCATCGTCGTCCACGCTCTCGTTGATGCGCACGCCCCACAGGATGATGCTGGGATGATTGCGGTTCTGCAGGAGCATCTCCCGCAGCATTTCACAGGCGGCGTCCTTCCAGTTGTCGTCCCCGATGTGCTGCCAGCCCGGCAGTTCGGTGAACACCAGCAGACCCCGCCGGTCGCACTCGTCCAGAAAATATGGACTTTGGGGGTAGTGGCTGGTGCGCACGGCGGTGCAGTGCAGCTCCTCCTGCAAAATGCGGGCATCCTCCCGCTGCAGGCTTTCCGGTGCGGCGTAGCCGATGTAAGGGTAGCTCTGGTGTCGGTTCAGACCCCGCAGGAAGGTCTTTTTGCCGTTGAGGTAGAAGCCATCCGCCCGGAACTCTGCGGTGCGGAAGCCAAAGGTCACCTGTTTGCGGTCGATGGGTTGTCCGGCTGCGTTCAAAAGCTCTGCCACGGCATGATGCAAAACCGGGTGCTCGGTATCCCACGGCTGTGCGTCCGGGACGGAAAACTGCATCTTCCCGGTTTCTGCCGCCTGTGCGGTCTGCTCTGCCAGCAGGGTGCCGTCTGCGGTCTCCAGCCGGATGCGGACCGCCACGGCTGCGGGTGTGAGCTCTGCCGTCCACTGCACCACGGCATCATGCAGGGTGGGCGTGTAGACGAACAAATCGGTCAGGCGGCTCTCTGCCGTAGCTTCCAGCCAGACCTCCCGGTACAGCCCGCCGTAGGTCAGGTAGTCGATGACAAAGCCAAAGGGTGGAATGGCCGGGTCTTCACGGGTATCCAATTGCACGGTCAGCAGGTTTTCACCCTCCCGGTCCACAAGGTCTGTGATCTCCACCGCAAAGCCGGTATAGCCGCCCCGGTGCTGCCCGGCAACCCTGCCGTTGACCCGCACCACCGCCTGATGAGCAGCTCCGTCAAAGCGGAGGAACAGCCGGGGCGCAGCCTGCACCGGCGGCACCCGGAACCGTTTGCGGTAGCCGCAGACCATCTCGTAATCGGCCGGAGAGGCATAGTGCAGCGGCACCTCCCGGCAGGTATGGGGCAAGCGGACGGCTTGTTGTTTTGGCACCGGCAGCCCCTTGCCAAAGGCTTCCGTCCAGTGTCGTGTAAACTCCCAGTCCTTGCAAAAGCTGTGTTTCATCGCAGCAGCACTCCTTCCAGTAAGATCGAGATCATTTCCTCCAGTACAGCCACATAATGCACCCCGCTTTCTGCCAGACTGCGGTCTGCCAGAAAGCTCTCAATGGACGCGGTGATCATCTGCCGCAGCACCGGCAGGGACACCGGGCGCATGACCCCCTCTGCCACAGCCTGTTCCAGCAGCGCCATGGTGGGTTCCCACCCGTTTTCCAATTGACTGCGCACCCGCGCCGCCACCACCGGGTATTTCTCGTCCAGCTCCTTCATCTGCCGCAGGTCCAGCGCGGCGTATTCCGTCGGCATGGCAATGATGACCGCCCGCAGCTTTTCCTGCAAAGTACCGCTGCCTGCCAGAATTTCCTGCTTACAGCGGTGGATGTCTGCAAAGGCGTGGTCTACCATGTCCAGCAGAAGAGCCTCCTTGGAGGGGTAAACGGTGTAGATGGTCTTTTTGCTGATATGCAGCGGCTCTGCCACCTGCTGCATGGTGAAATGCAGCCCCTGTTGACGGAACAGCTGCATGGCCTGCGTGCGCACCAGCGCATCGAGCTTTTCCTGCATAAGCGTCCTCCTTGTGGAAACCGTATTTGCTTTTCCGGTTTCCATTCTAGTGCGGAAACCGAATCAAATCAAGCGGTTTCTGCATTTTCTGCGTTATGCCGAAGAACCGCCAAAAAATCGCAGCAAAATGACAATAAAAATATCCTCTAAGAACTTTTTGCCCTTTGAGGATCAGTATATAAAACGTGAATCTAAGTGAATTGGGTTCTGCAATCTCACTTGACGAGTCAACCAACACTGTACAGACCGAAAATCTTCGTCTACTGCAAATCATTCTGACCGAAGAAATCACTACAAAAGGCTTGACTCCAGATCAGCAAAACATCACACAGTACGGCAAGGAGTTAGAAGCCTTGTACGATGAAATTCTGGATTTGACATCCAAAATCATCACCTAAACCACGATGCACACGCACCGTGGTTTTTGTTTGCCCATTTTTAGC
>OHRA01000318.1_pt1 | contig 21151 bp, 23 predicted proteins | sample 1578241 | NCBI WGS metagenome assembly OHRA01 (sample SAMEA3879597, study PRJEB24766) | human gut metagenome | biome: human-associated habitat; feature: feces | place: USA | collected 1985/1987 | reverse complement strand
CGGCTATGCACAAGTATATCTGGAAACCGGCTACTTGGGTTCTGGTTCACAAGTTTAAGGCTCTCTTCACCAAGCATCCGTACAGCATGTATGAACTGAAGATTTGCCGTGATTACCGTGATGGTAAGGTTACTAAGGAAGAATTGGACAAGTGTAGCACTTGCGATATGAACTGTGTGATCAACAACGGTCTGAGTGAGGCTTCTAAAGAGCAACTGAAGCACAAGACCGGCGAGGAAATCGTGGACGCTGATATCGCACAGCAGATGAAGGAGTAACAAAAATGAACATAATTGAACTGGTGAAAAAACCAAGATTGATTATTTATAAAATGGGAATTAAAGGCTGGATTAAAGGCTTTGATGACGAAACATATTTGAAATTAATGTATTGGGCTAAGATGGGAAAAAAACTGAATTTAGACAATCCAGTTACATTCAATGAGAAATTGCAGTGGTTAAAACTTCACAATCAAAATCCTGAATACAGTAAAATGGTGGATAAGTACGAGGCCAAAAAATGGGTCGCTGAAAGAATTGGAGATGAATATATTATTCCTACACTAGGAGTATGGGATTCTTTTGATGAGATTGATTTTAATCAATTGCCGAATCAGTTTGTCTTAAAATGTACTCATGACAGCGGTGGACTTGTTATTTGTAAGGACAAGAATCATTTTGATAAGGCAAAAGCGAGGAAAAAGATAGAAGCTTCGTTAAAACGAAATTATTTTTTAGTTGGAAGAGAGTATCCATATAAAGCAGTTAAACCAAGAATAATTGCAGAACAATATATGGAAGATACTGCTACACGGGAATTAAGAGATTATAAAATTTTTACGTTTGATGGCATTGCTAAAGCCTTGTTTATTTCTTCAGATCGTCAATCTGGTCAGACGACTGCCGATTATTTTGATATTAATTTTAAACCACTTGATTTTACATGGGGATATCCGCATTCAAAAGTCTTGCCATCCAAACCGAAGAGCTTTGATCAAATGGTGAAAGCAGCAGAATGCCTGGCTAAAGACACGGTGGAGTTGCGTGTGGACTTTTATGAAGTAAATGGTAAAGCATATTTTGGAGAAATGACATTCTTTGATGGAAGTGGTTTTGATGAATTCCATCCAGAAGAGTGGGATAAGAAGTTTGGCGATATGATTAAGTTGCCTAATGTTGAGTGATTTTGAAAACTAATAATTAAGAAATGGTTTAAAAATTGAGGAAGCTAGATGATAAGAGGTAATATACCAAAGATATGGGTCTTAATGTCAACCTATAATGGGATGGCCTATATAGAAGAGCAAATTGAATCGATTCTCTCACAAAAAAATTGTGATGTCCATTTATTGGTTCGAGATGATGGATCAACGGATGCAACGCTTGATATCTTAAAATCCTATGAAAAAAAAGGAAGTTTAACTCTAATATCGGATAATATTAATCTTGGACCGGCAAAAAGCTTTTTGAAATTATTGGAAATGGCTCCGGATGATGGATACTATGCGTTCTCGGATCAGGATGATTGTTGGAATTCAGATAAATTAGAGAGAGCCTTAGAAATGCTTACACAGGCTGAAGAAAATAATATGCCATTAGTTTATTATTCAAATTCAGATGTTGTTGATCAAAATTTAAATAGCACAGGAAAAAAAGTATACTCAGGAAAACAGAAGCCAACTCTTGAAAGGGTTCTGTGCGGATATGGCATTCAAGGCTGTACAATGGTTTTGAATAAGGCATTAAGGGATATTTTCTTAAGTGTAGATATGTCAAAAGAACGAATTGGAATGCATGACTTTTTTTTATGTGATTTGTGCATGGTTTGCGGGGGGAAAATTTTATATGACGATTTTTCAACAATGAAATATCGTCAGCATGAAAGTAATGTGGTTGGTTATGATGTGAATGCTACAAGATTAAACAAAATAAAGAAATACATAAATGAAATTTTAAAGCCAGCTAATGATTCTATTGCAGATGATGCAAGACTTGTCCTTATGTTTAGCGATAAAATGACTGAGAAAGGAAGAAATACTGCGATAAAAATAGAACGATATAAGGATGATGCTTTTACTAGAATTTGGTTAGCATGTTCTATACTAATGTGTGGATTTGAAAAGAAAGAGCTATTAAAAGCGGTAAGAATTCTATTAAAAAATGCATAGAGTTTCAAATATTTAAGTTGTGATGGAGGAGGGGTGATATGGCAGTTGTATTATTAGCTGTATTTTTGTTTGTTGGATTGCTATTACTGTTGTCCAATAAAGAGAAATTTCTTACTTATTTTTTCTTTCTATATCCAATTTTACCAGAGTATTTTGCAGTGAGTGTTTCGGATTCACTTCCACTATTCACGGCAAGCCGACTGCTTTTCCTAATGCTGCTAGTAGTTTACTTGCTGAAGAAAAAGAAAATTAGTTATGGAATTTTAAAGATTGAAGGCCTTCGGAATCCCTTTTTACTATTAATTGTTGGGTATACAGTTTTGCTTGTGGCACATTTGTCATTTTATAGCATATTAAAAACTTACCTTAACTTTTGGATTGAAGATGTATTGTTTATTCTTGTCTTGACGGATTGCTTGAAAGATGAAAGCACATGGAAGAAGTGTTGTACAGCTTTACTATGTGGAGGATTAGTTGTATTTATTGGAGGAATATCTGAGCCAATAGTAGGAAGTAACTATATTTCTGAAATATTAAATACAAATGTACGTACCAATATTTTGATGTCTGCTTATGAAAGATATAATACTCTTAGAGCATCATTTACATTTGGACACGCTATATGTTTAGGGGTGTATTGTGTTAGTTTGCTTCCAATGATTGTCGGGCGCGTTGGGAAAAAAAGTAGATATTTGTATCTTTTCGCCTTGTGTTTGGGATGTCTATTGATGACAATTTCTAGATGGCCTATCACTGTTGGGTTTATTATAATTGTTTGGAGGATTACAACTGTAGATAAGAAAACACGTAATCGATTTGTTATTCCGATGTTGGCTTTTTTCCTTATAGTTGGTATTGTACTACCATTTTTCCCTAAATTATCGGCTTCGATTATGACACCAGTCTATTCTACGCTTAATGCATTTGGTGCGAATTTTGATATCGCAGGAACAACTAAAAATGCAGATCCGCTTTTAGGACGATTGTCCCAACTTCAGATGATTGCTCAAACATGGGAAAAAACTCCATTGTTTGGGTTTGGAAGTGCTGATTTTGATACTATGGGACTTACAATCCATAGCACAGGAGGCATCTATAAGGTTATTTCAATTGATAATGAATATTTGAACTGGTTTGTTTCTTATGGACTGATTGGCTTTATATGTTTCCTTAACTGGTATCGTGCCATTATTTTTGGTTTGAAGAAGAAACTAAACAAGCTAAATAGTGATGATTTGAATTCAATTTACTATGGATTGATTGCAATCATGCTGTGCTATTTTGCGGTTGATCAGTTGACAACAAATAGGATATTTAATTCTCTTCTGGTTCTTTTAATATCAGGAATAAAAATCTATCAAGATAAACAGGAAGGGGAAATAGAAATAGAGTATGAATAAAACGATTGGCTTATTTGGAGTGGCTTTACATTCAACAAATTATGGCGTTACAGCACTTGGTATATCGCAAATCGCGATGCTTGAAAGTATTGCACAGGAAATTGGAAGCACCTTCAAGTATATTATATTTTCTGGAGAATCTAAAGAAGAAACAGACTGTATAAAAAAATATATTCCGGTAGAAAAAGTTGAATTTGTAGATATTGTACGAATTAAGACGGGTTTAAAAGGGATTCAGTCATTAAAGAAGAATATTCAGAAGTGTGATGTAGTTATTGATTTAACCTATGGTGATAGCTTTTCGGATATATATGGTATGAAAAACTTTGTACTGTATTCAGTGCCTAAAATTATAACAGAAAAGCTGCACATTCCTCTGATTTTAGGACCGCAGACATATGGTCCTTTTAAATCTAAAATAGCAGAACATTTGGCAAAAAGGATGCTAAAGAATATGGACTATATTTTTGCCAGAGATGATGAATCAGCTCAACAAGTTATTCGGTTAATTCCAAAGAAAAGAGTTTGTGTTACAAGTGATCTTGCGATGGAACTTCCGTATGATAAGCAACTTGCTGATCGGAAAGATGACGATGATCTTAACATCGGAATTAATATATCTAATCTGTTGTGGCATGATGGAAAGGATTTTGGATTTAAATTGGATTACGTCCAATTTACTAAGCAACTGATAGAAGAACTTTCGCACATGTATAATGTCCATTTGATAGCACACACTTACGATAAAAATGATGGAGAATATCGCATTGCAGAAGAATTACATCGTTTATATCCAAAAACAATTCTGGTACGAACTTTTGTGAGTCCTATTGATGCAAAGAATTACATTAGTAAATTGGATTTTTTCATAGGCGCGAGAATGCATGCGACTATAGGAGCATTTTCATCCGGAGTTCCCATTGCCCCTATTGCATACAGTAGAAAGTTTTCAGGGCTATATGGATCTATCGGATATCCCTATATTATTGATTGTACAGTATTAGATGAATCCGAAGCTACAAATAAAGTATTGGAAATGATTGAGAATATTGAAACATATAAAGAGAAACAGTCAGCTGCGCTGAAAAATGCTATTCAATTGAATAGACAGTATCGTGGCTTTTTGAGAAAAAAACTGTCGGAATAAGGAGAAATCAATGAAGGAAAAAGTAGATATTTATAAGGAGTATTGCGCCGGATGCGGCTTATGTCATTCTGCTGAAGCGGTTCAATATGAATATAAAAATGGTTTCTTCAAACCAGAACTTCAGCAGAATAATTTTAGCTTTTGCGAAGGAGTTTGTCCGGCTTCAGGAAATTGGCTTAAAAACATTGACCCTAAAAGGAAATGGGGAAAATATATAAATGCATGTGTAACGTGGAGTTCTGATCAACAGTTGAGATTCAGCGCTTCTAGCGGAGGAACGATTACGGCTATTTCAGAGTATCTTCTCAGCAAGAAATTAGTTGATGAGATAATTCACACTTGCGTTAGTAAGCAGAATCAAATAAAGACAGAATATACGAAAAGTAAAAGGGTTGAAGAATTAAGAGACAAAACCGGATCAAGATATACAGTTTCCAGTCCGCTTATAGAGTTGCTTCAATGCATTTCGCCCGAAAAAAAATATGCTGTTGTTGGTAAGCCATGTGATATTTTGGTGTTAAGAAGATATTTAGAGGTACACCAAGAATTGAATAAAAATATTATATATTTGATTTCTTTTTTTTGTGCGGGTGTTCCTAGTGAAAATGCAAATAGAAAACTCTTAGATCATTTGAAAACAAACGAACAGGAATGCAGACACCTAACATATAGAGGCGAAGGTTGGCCGGGATTTGCTACGGCAATAGATGATAATGGTAATAAGCACTCCATGTCTTATAATGATTCTTGGGGAAAGATTTTAGGAAGAGACATAAACAAGTTCTGCCGCTTTTGCATGGACGGAATAGGTGAGTTTGCAGATATATCATGTGGTGATGCGTGGTATATGGAAGAAGACGGTACACCTGATTTTAATGAGCATGACGGTAGAAATATCACTTTTAGTCGAACTAAAAAAGGCGATGAGCTTTTGAAAATGTGTGTGAAAGATGGAGCGCTTATTGCAGAATCTTATGAAATTAGCAACTTGAAATACATTCAAAAATATCAATATGAAAGACGGTCCCAGGTATATTCTCGTGTTTTAGGAATGAAGCTATGCGGAAGGAAGACGCCATATTATTCATTGAGAACTCTTCGCAAATTTACAAAGGATTTAAATGAAATTCAAATATTGAAAGGAATTGCCGGGACAATCAAGAGAGTTATTTCAGGAAAGATGTGATGATATAGAACTCTTTTTGCTGGAATTTCGGATTTGAAGAAAGGCATAATTGTTGGAATGAAAGGAAGAACTACATTAAAAGGTAATATTTTCAGGGCATTATCGGCTAATTTTATTGTTGCTATCGTTGGCTTTTTAGGAAGCTTTATTTTTCCTAGAATTCTGACAATTGATGATTATGCACTGTATCATACATTTACATTGTATTTATCTTATATTACGATTCTCCACTTGGGTTTTCCTTCTGGCATGGCGGTCAACTATGCGGGTAAGGATTTTGAAACTATAGATAAAAAACAATATAAGTCTGAGTTGATTTTGCTTTTTTTGATATTGACGGTGGGTACCATTGGATTATTTGCAGGGGCTTTCATTGTAAAAAGCACAATGCTTGTGTATATATCGCTTGCAGTAATTCCTGTTGGAGTAATTGGTAGCTATAAATCATTGCTTCAGTCTTGGAATCGGTTTAGAGCATTCGGTAGGGTTAGTGCAATTCTGTCATTGTCAGTTCCAATTTTTGCAATTGCATATTATTTTGTTACCGGTGGACTTCCGGGTGATACATATATAGCTATTTATTTGATTGCAAATTGGCTTGTAACTGCATATATTGTCTTCGAGAATGCTACTTTTGTCAGAGAAAGCAAGCCAAATAAGTTGCTCTCCAAAAGAAATTTTGAAACAGAAAAAATAGGACTAGCATTAGTTGCGGGTAATTATATTAATACGCTATTTGTATCTGCGGATAAGCAATTTGTCAATCTGTTTTTTGACACCGAGAAGTTTGCGTTTTATTCATTTGCAATGTCGATGCAATCATTAATGACGGTGTTTATTACATCAATTTCTCAACCACTTTTCCCAGCCATGGCGCAAGGGAAATTTCACGAGAAAGAATATAATGATGTAAAGAGTCTTCTGGTTGTGTTTGGATCTTTGTCTGGTTGCGCTTATTTTGCGGTGTCTATTATTGTTAAATACTTCATTCCAAAGTATATGGAAAGTTTAAGTGTCGTAAGCGTCTATTTTGTGGTTTTTCCGGCGATGGCTGTGATAAATTGCTTGTATACTAATATGTACAAAATCTTTGGAAAGATGAAGATGTATGTAACAACACTGGCTGCCATTCTTGCTATCGCAATTATTTTAAATGCGGGTTTTGTTTTTATTCTTAAGGATTATAGAGGAGTAGCAATTGCAACAACAATTACTTACTATATTTGGTTTATTACAGGATTTAAACAATTTGATTTTATGAAGCTAACTAAAAATGACGTTTTTTATTTAATAATATATACCGTCGGCTTCTTTGGAATTACAAAAATCCAGAATTATTTTATTGGATTTTTTGTGTATGGCATCTTTATTTTGATTTTAGCTGTTGCATGCTATCGTAAGCTACTTGAGAAGTATTTAAGCGTGTATTTTAAGAGTAAAGGGTAAACAGATATGAAAAGATATTATAATATACCGTTTTTGGGAAAGCGTCTACTCAATCGAATAGCAAAGAGAGAGGGCGGCGAAAAAGAATCAATTACATTAAGAAAATATTTTAAAAGCCATCACAATGTGGAAGTTGATTTATATTCTTATGGTGGATGTTTCGAACCTCATTTTAATATGGGGGGGGGTACGGTGAAAATCGGGAGATACTGTAGCTTTGGGCAAAGTGTTTCTTTCTTTTGTGCTAATCATCCGATGAACCATGCGGTTATGTCACCTTATTTTTATAATAAGGGATTTGGCGGATTCGATGTCAATGATGTTCCGAGATCAAATCTGTTAATAGGAAATGATGTTTGGATTGGATATGGAACAATTATTACATCTTCCTGTAACAGTATCGGAAATGGTGCTGTGATTGCTGCTGGTAGCATTGTGACAAAAAATGTTCCTGCATATGCTGTAGTTGCTGGTGTTCCGGCTAGAATAATAAAGTACAGATTTGATGACGAGACTCAAAATTTATTAGAACAGTCCGAATGGTGGTCACTGGATCCTGCTTCTCTAATGCAATTTTATAATCTGATTGATCAACCAACGCATTGGGCTGATGAAGTAATCCAATACAAAAATAGAAAGCATGTTATGGAAGGCTAGGAATAATTAAAAAAAGGGGTTTGTGGGAGTAGGTGATTGCGTTGTGAATGCTAATATATACTTGAGACACTCCCCTGCAAAAGCAAGGAGGGCTTCAAGGCCGTCCATGAGTATCTGGTGAATGGTGGCAAGTCCTGTATGGCTGGTTTCGTTCTGAAGAACACTTTATCTGATAACGGTGGTGTGACTCGTGGTATCTGCAAGATGGATGACCAGAATAATCTGACCGAGGTTGTTGAGACTAAGAACATAGTAAAGACTGCAACTGCAGCGGAAGCAGATGGTGTAGTTATTGATGTTGACTCTCTGGTTTCCATGAACATGTGGGGATTGACTCCTGATTTTCTGGATATGTTGGAGGACGGATTCAAAGAGTTCTTCGAGAAGGAAGTATCGGAGAATCCTCAGAAAGCAGAGTATCTGATCCCAATCTTCATCGGTGAGCTACTGGACCAGGGCAAGATGTCTGTGAAGGTTCTGAAGACCAACGACACCTGGTACGGTATGACCTACCATGAGGATGTTGCGCGGTAAAGGACAGCTTCAAGAAAATGTTAGAAAAAGGCGTGTACAAGGCTGATTTATTTGCAGACTTGTGATATACTGGGAGCGTAAGCTCCCAATGCTGCTCGAAATTTTGTACACCTCTCCGTGGTGAGCGGCAGGCAACGTTGTTTATTAGAAATGACGGCTGAGATACAAAGAGTAATTATTAGTGCGAGTACGTTCAGAGGAGAACAGTTTATAGAAAAAAGCTTGTAATATAAACATATATGCATATGCTAAATTAGATAGAATTTTTGTTGTAGACATGGTATAAAAAGTCGAAATCCTAATATATATACACCTTATAGCTCTTATAACCTCCCGGTGATATGATTAAAATGCAATAGTGTAGAAGTGAAACATTTAGGAGGAAATATTATGAGAAAAAAGGATAACCTAGTTTGGAAACAACAGTTTGGTAAGTTTCTAAGACGCTTTTTTGATCGGTACAATATTGACTATTCTTGCTTGGCAGACAAATATTATTGGAGTTCATCGACAATAAGATATTGGTTTATAGGAAGAAGTCTCCCTCAACAAAGTGCCCTATTAAACATCAAAGAATATTTATCTGTAAGAATTCCGCTTGACTCGTGCCAAGATGAACAAATATATGAGGAAATAAAAAACTTTTTTGAAAAGCAGGAGGCTGTGGATTTATACTACACCTTGAGACGGCTGTACCCAAGAATGAATCAATTTGCAGGAGAAGTACTATCCGTTTGTTACGACATGGCTAAAAATAAATATCCCACAGATATGAAGAAAATCAATTGTGTCCAAGCGACAGGTAAAACACAAGTTGTTGTATTTGATTTTGATGGAACCCTTACCTCAGGAAAAATAAATAAGACAACATGGGAAAGTTTATGGACAAGTCTTGACTATGATGTGAAAATGTGTCAAGAACTGCATATGAGATACGATAGAAATGAAATTTCACATGAAGAATGGTGTAAACTAACAGAGCAGAAGTTTCGGGAACGTAATTTACATAGAAAAACAGTGGAAAATATTGCCTCAAAAATTAAATTAATGGAAGGAACTCGAAGAACGTTTCAAGAATTGCAAAAGCGAGATATAAAAATATATATAGTGTCTGGATCAATTCTTTCGGTTATTCGCTCTGCACTGGGTGATTTATATCAGTATGTAGATGGAATTAAGGCTAATCAGTTTCGATTTAATCAAAGTGGATTTTTAACGGAGATTGTTGGAACAAAGTACGATTTCGAGGGTAAAGCTAATTTTATAACAGAAATTGCAATGGAGTTGAACATTTCGCCCAAAGATATATTATTTGTTGGAAATTCTGTTAATGATCGATTTGCGTATAAATCAGGAGCCAAGACACTCTGCATCAACCCAAAGCTTGTAGATGCAACGAATAGAACTGTATGGAATGAATGTATACAGACTTGCAGAAATTTAACAGAAATAATTCAGTACTTATAGTGTGACGGTTTGTGACAGGATACTTTAAATTTTGTCACAAACCGTCTTTTATAATATCACACACTACGGTTATTGCATGGACTGATACCTTTATGTAAAATAGAATCATAGAGAAAGAAAAATCCAATCGAAAATGGCAATCTCTATATTTCCCAAGAAAATTGTCAACTTAGCAAGTACAAAAGGGTGAGGTGTTATGAAAAGTAATCTTACGGTTTGGACGGCGGCTAAAGAGGTTAGTAGTGCGTTGAGTACGATGGTTAGCACCTATAAGACACTTAAAACAGTGAAGAAGCAGGAATCGATTATCCTAAAAGAGAAAATTCGGGCATTTCAGACGATTGCAAGGGCAAGAGGAATGGGAGAAATCGCGCGAGCTAATATTGATGAAATTGCAAAGACACAGGAGTTTATTGATCGACTTCAAATGGATGGCGCGGCACTTGACTATGCAATGACTTATATGGAACGATTGAGCGACATGCTGAATATCAATTTGGAGGATTATATGAATGGGTTATAAAATGGTTGCTTATATCAGAAAATTGATGGCGCAAGAGAAAAATATGATTTTTTTTCATCGAAAGAAGGAAAAAAGTAAAATGACAGAATTGAACGAGAATGCGTGTGAACATATTTCACATACGCAAGCAGAAATGATTCCGACATCAGATGACAAAATGGCACAAGATCTTATGAGACTTGTTGGTAGTGCCATTGATGAGTGGGCGAATCTTTATGGGATGAATAATCTGCCTAAGAAGATTATTTTCCAGCAAGCCTTAGCAATTTTGAACGCAATGGATACATTGTTCTTTAAATAAAAATGGAAAGGGGAAAGTGAAATATCGCTTTTTATAATAATATGTGTTTTGGGGATTGTGACATATTGGGACATTATACCAATTAGAAAATGGTATCATATCTCTAAAGCGCAGATTTGTGGGAAATATACACGATTGAAGATATATATGTTATTAATTATAGATAAAATCTTGCAATTTTGGGATACATAAGTAATTCACATATATGCAATAGATGATTGCATAAATTGTACTATTTGGAAAATTCCCAAACAATCTTCTCCACAAGGCTGATTTCTTTCTGATCTTGTGATATACTGGAGCCACGGGGAACCGTGGCTTTCAGTCTATCTTGGCGGTATCTTCTTGATTACCGTCATCCACTTGCTTACTATTAGCATCGGACTCCTCTTCATTTTCCGGCCCGTCCCACCCTATGTGCCTCACTTCACAATTATCAAACCCACTCCAGTTCAACCTTTGACCGCACCGGTCACAAAAGAGTTGGTACTCACGTTCCATAGTGGTTCCTCACTGTGGACACTTTGGAAACTCAGCACCCCATTTATACGAACACACCTCTTTCACTTTCCAAGGCCATCGGTAAGTAGTGGAGAGCAGAAGCTCATATAGCATCCTTGTGGGAAGTACATCCCAATTCCAGTTATCATCGCACCAATCTAATTTATTCTTCATGTGATTTACACCTCCATGAAATATCATAGATGAAATCACATGGATTGTGGGAGCGTGAGCTCCCATTGCTGCTCGAAACTTTGCACACCTCTCCGTGGTGAGCAGCAGGCAACACATGAGAATGTGGCTAAGAATGCAGAGGAAAAATAATAGGGAAAAATCATGTGTGATATCAAAATGAAGCCTCAAACTGAAAAGAAATCACAGTCTGGACTGAGGCTGCCGTTAATTGGAATTATTGTAGTTGCTGTGTTTGTCTTGGTTGTTGCCGCTTTTATTGTTCACCTGTTTTCACCTCAGATACCATCGTTAATAACAGCGGATGGGATGCTGTCGTATATTGGCTCTGGTATATCGTCTGTGGCTACGATTCTTCTAGCAGTGATAGCTTATCAGCAAACGGAACGAGCAAATCAAATGGCTGACAAATTGGCACAGCAATCTAACCTGTTTTCAGAGCAGGCGAATGAACTGTCCAGACAAGCAAATAATGCAGCAAAAAGGGCCAATGACTTAGCAGAGGAATCTTATAATGTTGCACAGAAATCTAACGAGCTTGCAGTGCAGTCCAACGAGGCTGCAAAGCAATCAAACGAATTGGCAAAGCTGTCGCTTCAAGCGACCCAACAAGCTAATGAATTAACGAAACAAGCAAATGAAATGTCTGAACGAGTAATGAAACTCGAAGAAGAACAATTCAAAATGGAAATCCGGCCGTTTTTCCTTGTAGCTGACTGGGAAGTATGCAAAGGTATTCCAGCAGAATTTGAGGATAAACACCGAACGATAGCCTATCAGGTTGGCTCAACTGAAGCAGATAATCGTGTGGCGCTAATCCTAGAGCTGACTAATACAACACAATCGTATGAAATTGTTCGCTATAGTAATGCAACAAGTTCAAATGGAAAACGATGGGGACTTTGCGTAAGTGATCGCAATGGCATTTCTCTCGGTATTCCGGCAGGAGAAAGTCGGAAATTTTGTTTTTATTCTGATGAGTCCTTCTTTGCTGACATAGAGGGTAAAACAGTTAGTTTCGAGTTTGTCTTGGAAAATCGTTTTGATGAACGCTATAAAGAATCCTTTGATTTGTTTGTCATGCGATTCAACTGGGAACGAAAGGATTGCAATATTAACCCTCAAGGATACGAGATACAAGCATTTACGGAAGATCATAAACTTGTTCCGGGCTAATATTGCTTGATACATCTTTTCACCGGTGCTATACTAAAACTACAATACACAATAGAAAGGCGGATATCTTATGTCCAGAACCAAAGGTAGCAAAAACAAACCGAAAATCACCAACGACTTTGCATCTCAGATTGCAGAGAAGCAAGAATCGATTACTTCTCTGACCAACGAGGTCGCTTCCATCACTGCAAATATTGACACCTTGAAGGCAGACCTGAAAGAGAAAAAAACTGCTCTCAAGTCGACCCAGAAAGAACTGATGAAGCTGGAATCCAAGAAAGCTGCTGCCGATCAGAAGGCCGCCGAAGCCGCCAAGAAGAACGAAGCGGAAAACCTCGTGAAAAAGCTGCTGGCAGATGGTGTCAGTGCCGACGATATTATCGAGAAGTTAAAGTAATAAGATGCCGTGTGGACACATCCCAGAATAGGAGTGCAGTCGCACGGCCCTTTTTAGTTAAGGGAAACACAAATGGATACGGTTTGGTATAATAGCTCCGCATTAATGGGACTTCTTGGAGTCTTTCTAGGTGCAGTGATTTCCTTTTTGGGTACTATGTACAGTGAATATGCAAAAATGAAAACGCTGAAGAAAGAACAAGAATTCAGAGAACAGGAAAAGGCAAAAGAAAAACGAGAATTGGCGCATCAGCATTATTTGACGCTTATTAATGAGAATAGAGCGGTGATTTACGCGGGAATTATAAACTATAAGGAGTACATGTCGTCTAGCGAAAATGTAGAATTGGTAAGAAGACTGCCCGCTGTTATGGCAGAATTGGAATTATATTCTACTACAGAGATATGTTTGAAATGCAGAAATCTATCAGGGAGCTTGTTAAATACGGTGTTCAACAGTGAAAAATTCCAGAAAGAGTATGATGAGATAGTAGAACTGATGAGAAAAGCTACCCAATAGGGAGACCAAACCATGTATCACAAATTAGATATCCATTTCATCCCGGCGGATGTGCTCTATGTTAACGAGCTGTCACTGGCAGGAAAAGTACCGTATGAGACAAAGGATACTATGGAGAAAGCCATCACCGGGAAGATAAAGTCAAAAGGTGGCATACTCCCAGATGACAACGTGAGAATCTATGTGCCGATGGATTTGAATGCCGACATTATTATGTGGCAACTTTATTCTCTTCATGGCTCACTCGGCTATCCCACCGAAAAGAATGAATCCGCCTATAGCTCCGGCGTGAGCAAGGTGATTTCTCAGTTGGAAATCTACGACCAAGTGTGGGCAGCAAGAAAAGCGGGGGAGACTGTGCAGAAGGAGGGCGGTGGTGTGAGACACAGCCGGCAGGGAATCGAACTGGCAAAGCAGATCGTGAAGTATTTGGAAGACATCGAGGGAGATGCTGAATGCTTCCCGTATGATGAAGTCGAGGAATTGAGAGAAGCCTTCTGGCTGTAAGGGTGGCTCAAGTGTTCGCTGTCACCAGTGAACTCCAGAAGTTCACATAAAAATACCGCCCGTGGCGTGTGACCATAGGCGGTAGGAATTATATTACAGTTTATTCAGGAAGTTCTCCAGAACGCTGTTCCACTTCTCTGGGTATTCGTAGAACATCAGGTGACCACCCATGACGTAGGTGTCGTAACCAGGAAGCTGGGTTTCAACGAAGGGCTTTGCGATGTCCTGCCAGTGTTCAGCGATGAACATCAAGCTCGGCATGGTTGCGCCGACATCCTTTGCAGTATCCAGATAGTTGGAGAACACGGCATCGCAGAACAGCTGACGGCAGATCCAGTACGGCGTGCGACCGGAAATGTCCAGTAAGTATTCCAGCTCATCAGGTTTCATCTCATGCTGAATCATCACGCCGGTTGCATATTCGCTGAAGAACTCCCGGCAGCCCCGCGAAGAAGTCAGCACCTGAGTGGCGACCTGCGAGAGTTCTTCAATCGTGCCCTCAGTCCACCACTTCGGGTCAGGGGAGAGCGGCAGCGGAGACATATCGATAGTCACAACGCCGCGCAGCCTGTCTTTGCCGAACTGCTGCACATAACTCCAGGTATCGAGGTTGCCAGTGCTCCAGCCAATCAGGACAATGTCTTCCAGACCCAGAGCATCGATCAGACCTGCAACATCTCGGCCGTGAGTCAGGTAATCGTTGCCGTCTACAGTCTTGGCAGAATATCCCTGACCGCGAGGGTCAATGGCAATGACACGATACTCAGAGGAGAAATACTCCAGTTGGTTCTTGAAAATCTCACCAGAGAAGGTCAGGCCGGGAATGAAGACCAACGGTTTACCTTCGCCTTTTTCCAAGACATGTAACTCCACACCGGGGGCTACAGTGACATACTTGCTTTCAATACGATCTTTTGCCATGAGAAAACCTTCCAACAAAACCTATAAATCAAATTGGTTTGTCTGAATTATACAGCTGGAAGAAGAGAAAAGCAATAGGATGATAGAAACTGCACTGCTATAATCTAAAAAATTTCAGTGCATGAACATCGGTAACAGTTACACAATGTAAAAATAGCAATATGCTCGCGATGAGCAGACACGAAATTTGTCTGCTGCAAGATTTTTGATTTATAAGATATCTCTATGGATGACGGTAAGGTTCAATAGGTGAGCCTTGCCGTTTTTCTTTTTGCCTTAAATTTGTGAAATTTTCAAAACTGTATTCCAAAACGGCTCTGCGGATTCCTATTAGTATAGGGGCTTTCAAAATTTTTGTAAAACAGCTTTCCTCTGTTTCTATAAGTAGGAAAATGAACAAAATCTATATTCTAAAATTAGGCGGTTCGACAAAATTTGAAAATCTGTATGCCAAACACCCATTTTAGATTGTTATAGGTAGAGGGGAACGTTGGAAAAATGAATTTTCTTTGAACTTTCAAAAGACCCGGTTTAAAAACACCCCTTAAAGTTTGTATAGGGTATAGGAAGTGTTTTCAAAAGTAAGCCAATTCACTACGGTATCACTGATGAAATTCCCCGATTCCTTACAAAGTCACATCGCACCTTGAAAATCGCATGAGCCACCCCAGCAGGATACCTCTGGTACTGAATGTGCATTCTGCGTGTCTTACCAGAAAAAACGTCGGAGAGAATCGGGCAGGAACGGGCGGGGACAGAGTGGACGGTAGTTAAGAGCAAGATTCGCCTTTGTATACGAAACCGCTCCTACGGGCGGTTTCTCCACGGCGGCATCTTGATGGGGATTGCGCTCCCCATACCCTCACATCGTGCAAAATCACATGATTTTGCTTATTGGTGGCCTGCCGCAGCAGGTCACAGCCGGAGTGCAGATGCACTGCCGGGAAAATCAAATTCTTGATTTTGGAAAGGAGACCCCATGCCACGAACAAAGAAAAAAGTGAAATCTATCGTAAAGACAAAAGTAATCTCCGCACGAGTTACAGAAGTGGTATATGAACTTTTACATCAGCAGGCAGAAGATGCCGGAATGACCCTCTCTGAATTTGCAGCGCAGATGCTGATGAAAGGCCGCGTGAATACCTCGTATGTGTTCTATGTCCACCCGGACGAAATTGAAGCCATCACACGGGAGTTTGCCGCCATCGGGAATAATCTGAACCAGATCGCGGCGTTCTTCAATAGCGGCGGTATCCAGTCGCGCGCTATGCTCGAAAACATCAACCATGCGATTTCCTGCATTTTTGAAATGCGGGAGCAGGTCGCAGAAATGGCAGGAAAGAACTATGGCAATCTTAAAGCACATCGCAAGTAAGAGTTCCAACTATGGTGCTGCGCTGGAATATCTGATTTTCAAGCATGACGAACTTCGGAAAAAGCCAATTTTGGACAAAAACGGCAATCGCATCATGAGGGATGAGTTTTATCTGGACGGCCTAAACTGTGAACCCTATTCCTTCGATGCGGCCTGCCAGCAGCTGAACCGCGAATATCAGAAGAACAAAAACAAGGATGAAATCAAAAGCCACCATTACATCATCAGCTTTGATCCACGGGACAGCACAGAAAATTGTTTGACGGGGAAACGGGCACAAGAGCTTGGGCTGGAATACGCAAAAGCAAATTTTCCGGGGCATCAGGCATTGGTCTGTACGCACATGGACGGGCATAATGGCAGCGGCAACATTCATGTGCATATCGTAATCAACAGTCTGCGAAAATTGGATGTGCCCCAGCAGCCCTTTATGGAGCGACCCATTGACTGCAAGGCAGGGTACAAGCACCATGTGACAAACGAGTACCTGAAGCATCTGCAGAAATCCCTCATGGATTTATGCCAACGCGAATTTCTGTATCAGGTCGATTTGCTGGCACCATCCAGAACGGGTGTGACCGAAGCGGAGTATTGGGCACAGCGGCGGCTGGATGAGAAAAAACAGGAAATCGAAAAGGAAGGATTTACGCCCAACCCGACAAAATTTCAAACACAGAAACAGCTTATCCGGGATGCCGTTGCCGCTGCTCGTGAGAAAGCAATCTCGTATGAAGATTTTCAAGACATCCTGCAGGATGAATACAACATTTTTGTCAAAACCCAACGTGGGCGTTATAGCTATCTGCCGCCGGAACGGAACAAGTTCATATCGGAGCGTTCTCTGGGAGAAAGCTGCAAGAGAGAATGTCTGGAAGGATTCTTTGTTCAAAACGCCGAGAAGAATCTGCGGTACAGGGAAGACCCCATACTGATCTTTACGACCAGAACCAGGCTGCGGCTTGTTGTGAACCTGCAGGAGAATGTCAAGGCACAGGAAAATCTGGCCTATGCGCTAAAGGTCAAAATCAGCAATTTGCAGAAAATGGCCGAAACGCTGGTATGGGTGCAGGAAAACAACATCAACGACCTGACGGAACTGAACGATTTGTGTAAGGCGGCGCAGGCCAACGCGCAGGCTGCGTATGAACGGCTGTCACAGGCAGAGGATGAACTGTACAAAACCAATGAGCAGATTCATTATGCGGGACAGTACCTTTCTACAAAAGAGGTCCAACAGCAACTTGCGAAAGCAATTTTCAAGAAAAAATTCCGTGCAGAGCATTCCAGGAAATTGGATGCCTATGCAGAATCCGTGAAATATTTCCGGGAAGAAAACGATGGAAAGCTGCCATCGCTGAAATCCTTGAAAAAACGGAAAGAAGAACTGACGAACGAAATCGCGGAGAGGAAAAAGGCATATGCTCCTCTGAAAGAAGAATCCCGGCGTCTGGAAATTGCATCGGATAATGTGTACAGCATCTTCCGAAAGACCGATGAGATGAAATCCGACCTTGCATGGAAACGCGAGTGGGAGGCCAAAGTCCGCGAAAAGGCAAGGCAGGAGCAGGCTCGACAGGAACAGCGAGAACGTCAACCGAAACGCAAGAAGCGCAGCTACGATATGAGCTTGTAAATCAGCAGGGTCTTCCACCCCGCACCCCGGAACCCTATCGGATGCGTAAGCCCACAGGGAGCTTTCCCATCCGATAGGGACTTTTGAAAACGACTAGGAGGAAGTTTGAGTAAAGAGTACATCAAAGCACAAACCCCACTGCCCGCGTATTTCCCTTATCCAAAATTTCTGCTGCAGATGAGCCTGTCCCATACGGCACGGCTGACCTATGTTCTGCTGCTGGACCGCATGACCCTTTCCCAGAAGAACAGCTGGGTGGATGCACAGGGCCGGGCATATGTGCTCTATCCGCTGGCAGGGCTGGCAGAAGATCTGCAGAGCAGCATTTCCAGTATTACCCGTGCTCTGCGGGAACTGGAAGCCGCACGGCTGATCGAACGGCGGTCCAGTGGCTTTTCCAAGCCCAATCAGATATTTCTCGGTGTTCCTCAGACTGCGCAGAAATGCGCAATCGAGATGGTCAAAAATGAGCAGCCTGATTGTGCAAAAGTGAGCAATACGGTTGCGCAAAACTGCACATCGAACCAAATAAATAAGAACAACCTAAAATTGAACCAACTGAATAGAACCAAAGAAGCGTATGGACGTTATCAGAATGTTTTTCTGGAAGATTATCCGGAACTGAAAAGCGAAATTGCAAAGTTGGACACTCTGATCGAAGACCTTTCAGCCTATATGCAGTCTACAGGCAGGAAGTACGCAGACCATGCGGCGACCCTGCGCAGTTGGTCAGCACGGAAGAAAAGACAACAGAAACCGGGAGCAGGCATCCCGGACTATACCTACAACAAGGAGGAAAGTTTATGACGGAAACGATCCAGACAGCGATGGACAGGCTTATGACGATCTCGGCAGAACCGCAGGACTATGTTGCAGAAGATGGGCTGCTGTACTGCGGCAGCTGCAATACACCCAAGGAAGCATTCATCCCGAACGGCAGAAAGCTGTTTGGTCGTGACCGCCATCCGGCAGAATGCCGGTGCAGACAAGAAGCAAGGGAAAAGCAGGAGAAAGAAGAACGTACAAGGCTGCATCACGAGAAAGTGCGGCGGCTGAAGCTGCAGGGCTTTACCGACTGGGCGATGCAGAATTGGACGTTTGAAAACGATCATGGGCAGAATCCACAGATGCATCTGGCGCAGCGATATGTAGATCATTGGCCGGAAATGCGAGAGAAGAATGTGGGGCTGCTGCTCTGGGGCGGTGTTGGTACAGGCAAAAGTTTCATGGCGGGCTGTATTGCCAATGCCCTGATGGAGCAGGAAGTGGCAGTCTGCATGACGAATTTTGCCCGGATCATGAACGAACTGAACAGTGCCTTTGCCGGACGAAACGAAGTTGTGGACAGATTGTGCAGCTATCCGCTGCTTGTCATTGATGATTTCGGCATGGAGCGTGGCACAGAATATGCGCTGGAGCAGATTTATAACATCATCGACAGCCGCTACCGCAGCCGGAAACCGCTGATCGTTACCACGAATCTGACACTGACGGAGTTGAAAAAGCCGCAGGATACCGCCCACGCCCGTATCTATGACCGTCTGCTGGAACTGTGTACACCGATTGCCTGCACAGGTCCCAGCATGAGAAAGAACATAGGACAGGCAAAATTGGACTTACTGAAAACACTTCTGGCCTGAATGGGAGGTACGCGATTGAAAGAAAACGGCACAATGAATTGGCTGGAGCAGATCCACCAGATGAAGAACCGGGACATCCGCACGATTGAACAGTCTGAACTGCAGGAACTGCCGCAGGATGCAATAGAATACGGACTGCCGCAGGAGGAAAGGCTGAAAAATCTGCTGGATAAGGTCAGAAATCCTTATTGCTATCTGGACAATGGAATCATTGTGAAGCTGAATTTTGCACCAAGAGAGAGCAGCACACTGTCTGAGCGCATTGGCAGATGCTTTCAGTCTGCCAGCTGAAAAGGCAGAGAAGACTTCGGCAAGCTGCTGAAAAATCACACAGAAAAATTTCGCACTTTAATGCGATAAAGCACTGGACAAAGGATGATGATTCTGGTAAGCTGTTTGTGGGTAAGAAAATAGGAATATGCCAGCTGAGCAAAGATTGCTCGGCAGGCTTGTTCTACATAGAAAAATGTGGAGCCTTTCGCTTCTCTGACGAACAGTATTGCCGATTCGTTAAGGAGGTGGAAGGCTTTTGTTATACCCAGATATCAATTCGCAGAAGAAATCGCAGCAAAATTCAACTCGTTATCGTACAGCCCTGTATTTACGCTTATCCCGTGAGGATGGCGATAAGACAGAGAGCGACAGTATTGCAAACCAGCGCACACTACTGGAAGCCTATGCCATAGACCACCCGGAACTGTGCATCGTGGATGAGTTTGTGGACGATGGTTACTCCGGCTCGAATTTTGAACGGCCTGCGTTCCAAAACCTGTTCAGGGAACTGGAACAAGGGACTATCAACTGCATTCTGGTGAAAGATTTGTCCCGCTTTGGACGGAATTACATTGAAGTGGGACGTTATCTGGAACGAATTTTTCCGATCATGCGGGTTCGGCTGATTGCAGTGACAGACAATTATGACAGCCAATCCGCGTGGAAAACCAGCGATTCCATCATGGTCCCGATGCGGAATCTGCTCAACGATGCCTACTGCCGAGATATTTCCGTCAAAATCAAGAGCCAGCTTGCGGTCAAACGAAAGCGAGGCGATTTTGTGGGGAGCTTTGCAGCATATGGATACCAGAAGGACCCCAGCAATCATACCAAGCTGATCGTGGACGAACTGGCAGCGGAAACGGTGCAGAACATTTTTTGTTGGAAAATCGGTGGAATGAGCAATCAGGGCATCGCGGACCGTTTAAATGCAGAAAAAGCCCCATCTCCAGCAGTACGAAAGCTGCAGAGCGGCGCAAAACTAAGCCTGCATTTCCGCAAGAGCGATGAGCCGCCGTGGTCTGCCAAGGCAGTGGACCGCATCCTGCACAATGAGGTCTATACCGGGAAACTGGTACAGGGAAAGACTCGGCGACTGGATTATCGCTCCAAAAAGAAAATGAACGTGCCGATGCGGGACTGGACGGTCGTGGACAACACCCATGAAGCAATCGTTCCGGCGGAGCAG
>OHRA01000301.1_pt1 | contig 21855 bp, 17 predicted proteins | sample 1578241 | NCBI WGS metagenome assembly OHRA01 (sample SAMEA3879597, study PRJEB24766) | human gut metagenome | biome: human-associated habitat; feature: feces | place: USA | collected 1985/1987 | reverse complement strand
AGTAGCCGTCCTCGTCCACCCGGGCAAGGTCGCCGGTATGCACCCAGCCGTCCTTGTCGATGACCTCTGCAGTGCCCTCCGGGTCCTTATAGTAGCCCATCATCACGCAGTCGCCGCGCATACACAGCTCTCCGTCCGGCTCGATCTTGTAGTCCATGTACTCGCTGCCCTGACCCACGGCGCCAATGTGCTTTTCGTCCTGTGCAAAGTTGATGATGCCGGCGGCGCAGGTCTCGGTAGCACCGTAGCACTGGATGACGAACATCCCGTTGTGCACCATATCCAGCAGCACCTGCGGGTCAAACATGGCAGAGGAACCGATGGGCACCCACAGATCGCCCAGACGGTCACGGTGTCCGCGCATCACATCCTTGTGCAGGGAGTTCATGATCATCGGCACCACAGACATGATCTGGCTGGGCATCTTCTGGATATCGCGGTAGAAGTCGCGGATATCGCTGCCCAGATTCAGCGGCCAGCCCATGACGGTGGTGGAGAACAGGTCGATGAAAGCACCCAGATGGAACATGGGCAGCACCATGTAGTGGCCGGGCAGGGGCTTTGTCAGATCGATCTTGTCTGCCAGCTGTGCGGAGATGGCCCACAGCACCTGACCTGCACTGAACAGGTTGCGCTCGCTCATCATAACGCCCTTGCTCAGGCCGGTGGTGCCGGAGGTGAACATCAGCACCATCAGGTCGTCGTGACCGATGGGGTGCAGCTCTGCCGCCGGCTCATAGCGGCGGAAATCGTCCATGGGATGCAGCAGACTGCCGTAGGCGGCCTCCAGCTGCTCCTTGCTGCCGTAGTCCTCGCCGTCGGTCAGGATGGCATCCGGCTCCACAAGGCCCAGCTCGTAGCTCAGCTCGTCCCAGCTCTTGCGCTGGTTCATCGGCACCAGCACGCAGCCTGCCATGATCGCGCCGAAGGTGTTTACCACATACTCGTAGCTGTTCTTGCTCAGCAGGCAGACCTTTTTGCCCTTCGCGTCCGGGATGGTGCTCTGCAGATAGGTGACCGTCCGGCGGACATCCTGTGCCAGCTCCTTAAAAAGGACGGTGGTCACCATGTCGGTCTCCTCGGTGTAGTAACGGAAGGCCACGCGCTCGGGGAATTCCTTTTCCATGCCCTGCGTAATGGCATCGTACATCGTGCTCACGAATTTTTCCATTGTAGATTCCATCCTGTTTTGTTCTGTTTGTTTTATACTCAGCGCAGCAATTTGCCCGTAGCGTTGCGGGGCAGCGGTGTTTCGCTGAACTCCACCACGCCGATGCGCTTGTACAGGGGGACAGTACGGTTCATCTGGGTAACAAAGTCCCGCACGGTCTGCTGGTGCTCCTTTTCACAGTATACCACAACACCTATCTTTTTGCCCAGTTCTTTTACGATACATTCCTGTACGACGGGACATTTTTCTACCATGCCCTCCAGCTCCTCGGGGCTGATGTTCTCGCCGCTGTCCAGAATGATCAGGTTCTTCTTGCGGCCAGTCAGGTACATATAGCTGTCCTCTTCCAGCCGGGCAATGTCGCCGGTGTGGAACCAGCCGTCCTTGTCGATGACCGCAGCCGTGGCCTCGGGGTCCTTATAGTAGCCCAGCATGATGGGGGTGCCGCGCATACACAGCTCGCCATCGTCCAGCTTATACTCGCAGCTGTTGTCCACATGGCCCACGCTGGTCAGGTGCTTTTCCTCCTGGGAGGAGTTCCAGGCACCATCGCCGCAGGTCTCGGTCAGGCCGTACATCTGGGCCACAAAGAAGCCCTTCTCCATCATATCACTCAGCATCTTGGGGTCGAACATGGCAGCGCCGCAGGTCAGCATGCACAGACCGTTCAGGCGGTCGCGGCGGCCCTTCATCACATCCTTATACAGGCTCTTCAGCAGCACCGGCACCACAGCCATCACCTCGCTGTGCATCGCGCCGATATCGCGGTAGAAATACTTGAGGTCGTTGCACAGGTTGATGCAGTGGCCGGTAATGCTCCAGGATACCAGGCTGGTCATGGCCGAGATGTGGAACATGGGCAGCGCGGACAGCGAGCAGAACTTATCGGTGTCCCAGCCGGTCGCCTTGCGCACATCATCAAACGGATCCAGGAAGGCGGGCATGGCCGCAAACAGGTTCTTCTGGCTCAGCATAACGCCCTTGCTGCGGCCGGTGGTGCCGGAGGTAAACATGATAAAGGCCATCGCGGCAAGATCTTCCACTTCCTTTACATCCTGTGCGGGGGCAAAGGCGGTAAAGGCATCCATCGGCTCCAGCTTTGCACTGTAGGCATCCGCCAGGGCAGGCTCCCACTGCAGATACTCACCGTCCTGCAGCACACAGACCGGCTCCACCAGATCCAGCTCGTACTGGATCTCGTCCCAGTTCTTGCCCATATTCAGCGGCACTGCCACACCGCCCGCCAGCACGGTGCCGTACATACAGATGATGTAGTGGTAACTGTTGCGGGCCAGGATCGCGACCCGCTGCCCCTTGACATCCCCTGCCTTACTGCGCAGGAAGCTGACGAACCTGCGCAGATCCTGGGCATACTGGCGGTAGTACACCTCCGTTACGCCCTGTTTTGTCTCGTCATAATACCGGATCGCCACGTGGTCCGCATAGATCGTTTCCATATTACAAAGTGACTGATACAGCGATGTGACCATAATTTTAACCTCCCGGAGCATTTTGTCCTACCCAGTGTCCGGCCCCGTCCTTCGGGGCGCAGCCCGGGCGCTCAACTGTGCCCAGTATACAATATTTTCCAGCGCAATGCAATACTTCTGCAACATTTAATTTCTTATCTTGACAAGTTTTTGTTGCGTATCTTTTGGCGCAGTCTGGCCAAATTCTACCTTTCGTTGCAATCCGCCGGTTCCTGTGCTACAATTTTTAGCGCAAAATACCAGTTCCGGTATGGCGCGGACTGCAAAACAAAATTGACAGTCTCCCCAAAAAGCATTATACTAGCCATATATCATGGCAATGCTGCATAAAAACTGATCATTTGCGCCGTATCCGGCTTTTTCTCGAGGGGGGTATCTGCCCGGCGCAGGGAAGGAATCTTTCATGGAAACAACCAAGCCCCGCACTGTCAGCTCCATCGGGATGTTTGATATGCTCAAGGGCGCAGGGATGCTGTCCATCGTGCTGGGGCATACCGTAGAGCTTTATCCGCTCCAGCTGTCGAACGGCCTGTCACTGACCGCCTTTTTTTGCTTTATCTACCGCGAAACGCTGATGGCAGCCTTTTTTATTGCCAGCGGCTACGGCTTCCGCAAGCGCTCCATCCACAAATGCATCCACCAGCAGCTCAAAAGTCTGCTCAAGCCCTTTTGCTATACTGCGGTGTTCACCACAGTGCTGCATTTTATCATTCATTATAAGACCTTTCACTACCTGCCCGGCTCGCTGACCGAGAGCATCAAGGTGGCGGGCGGCTTTCTGCTGGGTCTGCCCCATACGGCCACCTACTTTGGGCAGGAGTTCTTTTCCTGCGGGCCCATGTGGTATCTGCTGGCGCTGCTGGTGGGCTGGATCCTGCTGGACGTCATCCTGAACATCTTCCCGGAGCGGTACGTTTCGTGGGCAGTGGGCGGTGCCGCCCTGCTGGGCTGGGGCACCAGTCTTGCGTGGGAGCTGCCTTTCTGCCTGATCCAGGGCGCGGTGATCACGCCGTATTTGTACATCGGCTACCTTGCCAAGCGGCAGCACTGGCTGGATCAGCCCTTGTCCCGCCGGATGTCCTGCATCCTGTGGGCAGCTGTTCTGCTGATCCCGGTGGCTGCCTTTGCCACCGGCAGCACCGACTGCGTTTCCATGGCAGAGTGGACCTTAGGCCCCATCAGCATCCTGCTGGACGGCCTTGCCGGCCTGCTGTTCGTCCGGCTGTTTCTGCGGCTGAACCGGCACCGGAACGCGCTGGTGAGCTTTTTTGAGGCCATCGGACGCCGCTCTTTGTATATCTTCTGTATACATACCGTGGAGCTTACCGCCATTCCGTGGTATCTGCTTGCGGCAAAATACGCCGACCGCCCGTTTGTGGGCATCGGGCTGGAGTATGCCTTTTCTTTGGGCTCCATCTGGCTGGTCTGTGCCCTGCTGCAGCGGCGGCGGGAGCTGATCATCCGGCTATTCCCCGCCCGGCGGCACACCCCGCAGGTGCACTACACTGCGCGGCACTGATCTTTCGGAAGCTGCTTGCAATGCTTATGCAAACGGCTTTTCAGCACATTGCGGCTGCGGCGGCGCAGCTGAGCTTATAGGATAAGGAAGAGGAGGATCCCGTTATGAACCATGAACTCCCCGCGACCCCTGCTGCCCTGCAGGCGCATATTGCAGAGCTGGAGCAGCAGCTCAGGCTCTCGGACGAGGGTGTTTCCCAGCTGGCACAGCGGTGTCTGGAGCTGGAGCAGCAGCTGCTGGTCTGCCAGACCGAGCTTGCCAAGCACAGCACGGAGACGGATAACTTTACCCTCACCCTGCCGCAGCTGTTCTACGACACCGGCAGCGGCTTTTCGCCCCGGGAATGCCTGATCGCAGCCGAGGACGCCCACAACGAGCTGACCCATGAGGTGTCGGTCACCTTTGTTCTGCCGGAGGACGCCCGCGCTGTCCGGCTGGATCCCGGCGAGCTGGCCTGCTGCATCACCGACCTTGCCATTTCGGACGAGCGCATCAGCTTTCAGTCGGTCAACGGCCTTATGCTGCAGGAGGACTGCCTGCTGTTTTTGGATGTGGACCCGAACCTTTCGCTGCATTGCACCACCGGCTTTAGCGCCGGCATGAAGTTTGCGGTAAACTACCACTACTATCCGCTGGGGCGTTTTCTGCACGAGCAGCCCGGCAAATCTCTGCTGCGGGCACTGAACGAGCTGAAGCTGAAGAATGCTGCCGCCGCGCAGGAGGCTGATGAGATGCTGCAGGCCAGCCGCGCCGAATGTATGCGGCTGAACCAGCAGCTGCTGACTTTGCAGGGCATCCAGCACGAATATCAGGTCTCGCTGGAAACGATACGCGCCAGCAGCAGCTGGCGGCTGACCGCTCCGCTGCGCAGACTGCTGACCCTGCTGCGCGGCCACTGAGCCCGCCCGATATTCTGCCCGGAGGAGTTGGATCGATGTACACCAGTTACAGTAACCTGCAGCGCAAGCAATTGTCCAAGCAGGCCTATACCGATACCCAGAGCACCTATCTTCTGGTCTACGCGCCGGGGCGTCACAAGGCGCTGGAAACGGCGCTGCAAAACCAGCTGCACCGCAAGTTCCGTCTGGTGACTGCACTGGAGGGCGAGCTGACCCCCGATGTGGCAGGGGTGCTGCTGGTGAGCGAGGATGTGGAATGCATCCCTACCGCTCTGACCTATTTTGCCGCTGCCCTGCGGGAGGGTGCAGACCTTGCAGTCTGCGATGCCTCCTTTGGCTTTGACGGCTCTACCGCCCTGTACCTGAGCACCCGGCACCTGCCCGGCAGCAGCTGCGCCATGGTGTCACGGGCACTGCTGGACAAGGTGCGCGCCGCCGCCCGGGGCAGGGACAGCGTTACCGAGCTGCTGCGCCTGTCCCACGCCATGGCACAGCACAGCTGCTGCATCCCGCAGGCGCTGCTGCACTTCCGCCGGGAGCTGTGCGCCGAGGACGTATTCTCCGCCAAGGGACGCCGCGCGCTGATCCTGAGCCACGAGCTGACCATGACCGGCGCGCCCATCGTGCTGGTGAGCGCCGTGCCGGTGCTGCGCAGCATGGGGTATGAGGTACTTGTGCTGGGCCCCAGTGACGGCGGCTCCCTGCATCTCTTCCTGGATGCCGGGGCCTCGGTCATCACCCGGTCGTCCTGCCGCAATGTCTCCGATGCCTGGGGCATGGCCCTCTGTGCCGACTTCGTCATCGCCAACACGGTGGTCATGGCCCGGGCTGTGCGTGCCCTGAGCGGCACCGCCGTGCCGGTGCTGTGGTGGCTCCATGATGCCTTTGCAGGCTATCCCCACATTGCCCACCAGATCCCCACCCAGCTGGGAGAGAATGTCCGGGTCTACTCGGTGGGCAACCACGCCGCCAACGCCATGCGCGCCGTGCGGCCCGAGTTCGAGATTCGGCCGCTCATCTACGGCCTGCCTGATTACGCGGCAGAGAACTTTGTCCGCACCGATCTGGGCTATAACCGCGGCCGCCCGCTGTTTGCCACGGTGGGCTCCTTTGAGCGCCGCAAGGGCCACGATATCTTCTGCAAGGCCATCCGCCTGCTGCCGCCCGAGGTACGGGAGAAGGCCTCCTTCCTCTTTGTGGGCCAGGCCGCTGACAAGGAGATGATGGACTCCGTCCGCGCCCTGACCGCAGACTACCCGGAAAACGTGTACTACTGCAAGCGGCTCACCCGTGACGAGATCAAGAGCCTGATGGAGCAGTGCACCGGTCTGGTCTGTGCTTCCCGCGATGATCCCATGCCCACCTTTGTCACCGAGGGTCTGATCTTCGGCAAGCCGTCCATCGTATCGGAGCACACCGGCACCGCCGGGCTCATCTCCGAGGGGCGGAACGGCTTCGTTTACCACAACGACGACCCGCAGCAGCTGGCTGTCCTGCTGGAGTACGCCATTGAACACCCGGAAGAGCTGGCCTCCATGCGGACAGAATGCCGTAAAATGTACGAGCAGTATTATTCCAAGGAGGCTTTTGAGCAGACGCTCCGGGCTGCTGTGGAAGATCTGACAGCGAAAAAGTAACACAAAACCTCTCCGTCATTGCTTCGCAATGCCACTTTTCCTCATAGGGGCAACAGCAACAACCGCCGCCAGTGGCGGATAAAGGGCGTTGCTGTTGGGGCCGCGGCCAGCAAGACACAAGTGTTGTTTACAACACGAAGTGGATGCTGGGAGCCGCAACCCGGGCCTGGCAAACGAAGTAAGCCTGAGAGGTTCTTTTTTATCATATCACACAAAGTGACGAGAAAAATTTTGTTCCAGTTCACAAAAGCAAGGCCCCGCTGTGTTATACTGCAAGCAGTATCGTGAAAGGAGCCTTGTCCCATGGAACAGACCAACACCCCCCAGCAGCCCTCCCGCAAAAAGGCGATCCTTTCTCTGCTGGTCCTGCTGGCGCTGACCTGTGTAGTGGTTTTCATCTTCAGCAGCCACTGGGCCGAGATCTCGACCGCGCTGACCCAGCTCTCCTTCTGGCAGGTGCTGCTGGTGCTGGCCATCGGCCTGACATACCCCCTGCTTGAGGGAATCGTCTGCTGGCTCATCATCCGCTGCCGCCTGCCGGGCTTCACCCTGCGGCGCGGCTTGGATGCCGCCTTTGTGGGCATCTTTGGCAACGTGGTCGGCCTGGGTGCCGGGGCTGTGCCCATGGAGTCCTACTATCTCTACCACTGCGGCCTGCCGCTGGGCCCCGGTGTGGGCCTGATGACCCTGCAATATGTATTCCACAAGACTACCGTTCTGCTCTATGCCACTGTGATGCTCCTGCTGCAGCACCGTTGGCTCGCCGCCAACACCTCCGGCGTGATGCACTATCTGCCCGCCGCCTACTGCGTGGTGGCGCTGGTCATCGTGACGCTGGTGCTGCTCTGTGTCTCGCCGCTGGTGCAGCGGCTGGCCCGCTGGGCCATGGGCTTTCTGCCCAAAACAGAATCGTGGCAGACCCGCCGGGAAAAGTGGCTGGAGCAGCTGAACACCCTGGCCACCGAGAGCCGCCTCCTGCTGGCCGACAAGGGCCGCTGTGCCCGCATCCTTGCCGTGCAGACCCTCAAGCTGTTTCTGATGTTCACCCTGCCGTGGTTCTGCATCCGCTTCATGGGGCTTTCCTGTGGGCTGAGCTTCTGGCAGGTACAGCTGCTCACCAGCCTGATGCTCTTCCTTTCCAACGCCCTGCCCAATGTGGCAGGCATGGGCTCCATTGAAACGGCTTTTCTGCTGGTGTTCAGCAGCTTTATGACCAGTGGCGAAGCCATGAGCACCCTGATGCTCTTCCGCATCGCAAGCTACTATTTTGTGTTTGCCGCCAGCGCCGCAGGTACCTTTGCGGCGCAGAAGCATCTGGAGAACAGTTGACATCCTGCGCGTTCCGGCACTATAATGAGAGCGTACTCTCTGAAGATCTCTGGCCGCCCAGCTGTGCGGCCCGCCAAAGGAGAACGCCTTATGGAAAACAAAAGTCTCCGTTTTTATGCCATCATGGCCCTCTGGGTCGTGTTGTTCGTGCTGTTGTTCGTTTCCAACCGCCGCGTTGACCTGAAAACTGACATCAATAAAAGCACTTCCGTCTCTGTCAGTGTGGAGGATACCGTCAGCCTGAGCCCCTCTGTGGTCACCACCCGTGCCTATTCTGCGGGCGATGATACTTTTCAGGCTTTTTTCAGGATCCTGCAAAACGCGAGCTGCTACCAAAAGTTCAACCAGAATGTCCGCTCCTACTCCCACGACTACGAAGCGCATTCCATCACCCTGCGCTTTGCAGACGATGCCAGCCAGAACCTGCTCTTCACCGTCTATTCGGACGGAGTCTGCCAGGTAAACGGAAAATTCGTCTCCCTCCGCTCCCCCGATGGAAACGCGGAGGCCATCTACCAACTGCTGCGGGATGCGGTGGTTTAAAGAATGTTGTCCGCTCCCCGGGATGCGGCTGATCAACGACCGGGACAAAACAAAAATCGGGGCACTCAGGTGGTCAAGCTGAGTGTCCCGTTTTTGTTTTCATCTGCGCACAGTGCCGTACCAGAGCCCTGTGTGCCGCGCAGCGGATGCAGAGCAAACCAGAATGCTGCATCCTGCCAAGAAAAAGAGAGTATGGAATGGAGGAATGGAACGGAGCGCTTGCAGACGCTCCGTTTTTTGGTGCATCGTGGTTAGAATTAGCTAACCGCCGCTGCGAGAACAGGATACCATAAGCGGTTAGTCTTGTCAACCCTCAATTTGCAATTTTTCCCGAAAAAAGTGTGCACCGCCGGTGTTTCAGCGTTTTTTCTACATTCTGCCCAAAGAACCCCCTTTGCTTTGGAAGAAAACCCACTTGTTTTCTATTGCTTTTTAAAGTGGTTCTTGTTATTATAGTAACGCAAGATTTTGTGGGCAGGTTTTCATTTTTGTCTACACCTTGTAGTTAGAACTGCCGCAGACGGCAGTTCAAGACCGTTTCGCCCCCAGAAAGCCGCCTATGCAGTGCGGTTTTTCAAAGGCTCAGTAGTTAGAGTGCGCTAACTTGCGCATGGAATGGAGCAAGGAGGTTCCAATGATCAATTTTGAACAGTGGGAAGGCTTTGAGGGCCGCATCTGGAAAGAGGAAGTCAATGTCCGCGACTTCATCCAGAAGAACTACACCCCGTACGACGGCGACGAAAGCTTTCTGGCTGGTCCCACCGAGGCGACCGACAAGCTGTGGGGTGCCCTGCAGAAGCTGCAGAAGGCCGAGCGCGCCAAGGGCGGCGTGCTGGATATGGAGACCGAGGTGGTCAGCAGCCTGACCTCCTACGGCCCCGGCTATATTGACGAAAACCTGAAGGATCTGGAGCAGATCGTCGGCCTGCAGACCGACAAGCCCCTGAAGCGTGCATTCATGCCCTACGGCGGCATCAAGATGGCAGAGCAGGCCTGCACCACCTACGGCTACCAGCCCAGCGAGGAGCTGCACAAGATCTTTACCGACTACACCCGCACCCACAACCAGGCTGTGTTCGATGCCTACACCCCTGAGATGAAGGCTGCCCGCCACACCCACATCATCACCGGTCTGCCCGACACCTACGGCCGCGGTCGCATCGTGGGCGACTACCGCCGCGTGGCCCTGTACGGCATCGATGCCCTGATCAAGTTCAAGCAGGAAGATTTCGCCAACTGCGGCGACGGCACCATGACCGATGACGTGATCCGCCTGCGCGAGGAGATCGCACGCCAGATCAGCGCCCTGAAGGGCATGAAGAAGATGGCCGAGGCCTACGGCTGCGATATCTCCCAGCCCGCTAAGAACGCCAAGGAAGCCTGCCAGTGGCTGTACTTCGGCTATCTGGCCGCCATCAAGACCCAGAACGGCGCCGCCATGAGCGTGGGCCGCATCTCCACCTTCCTGGATATCTACATCCAGCGCGATCTGGAGAACGGCACCCTGACCGAGAGCCAGGCTCAGGAGCTGATCGACCACATGGTCATGAAGTTCCGCATGGTCAAGTTTGCCCGCATCCCCAGCTACAACCAGCTGTTCTCCGGCGACCCCGTGTGGGCCACCCTGGAAGTGGGCGGCATCGGCATGGACGGCCGCAGCATGGTCACCAAGAACTGCTACCGCTTCCTGCACACTCTGGAGAACATGGGCCCCGCACCGGAGCCGAACCTGACCGTTCTGTACTCCTCTGCCCTGCCCGAGAACTTCAAGAAGTACGCCGCCAAGGTGTCCATCAACACCAGCTCTGTTCAGTACGAGAACGATGATGTGATGAAGCCCGTTTGGGGCGACGATTACTCCATCTGCTGCTGCGTGTCTGCCACCCAGACCGGCAAGGAGATGCAGTTCTTTGGTGCCCGCGCCAACCTGGCAAAGTGCCTGCTGTACGCCATCAACGGCGGCGTGGACGAGAAGAGCCACGAGCAGTGCGGCCCCAACTATGCCCCCATCACCAGCGAGTACCTGAACTATGACGAAGTCCTGCCCAAGTATGTTCAGATGCTGGACTGGCTGGCCGGCCTGTACGTCAACGTGCTGAACCTCATCCAGTATATGCACGACAAGTACTACTACGAGGAAGCCGAGATGGCCCTGATCGACACCGATGTGCGCCGCACCTTTGCCACCGGCATTGCAGGCTTCTCCCACGTCATCGACTCCCTGAGCGCCATCAAGTACGCCAAGGTCAAGGTCGTGCGCGATGAGACCGGCCTGGCCACCGGCTATGAGGTGGAGGGCGACTTCCCCAAGTACGGCAACGATGACGACCGTGCCGATGAGATCGGCGTGTGGCTGCTGCGCACCTTCCTGGAGATGATCAAGAAGCGCCACACCTACCGCAACTCCGAGGCTACCACCTCCATCCTGACCATCACCTCCAACGTGGTCTACGGCAAGTACACCGGCGCTCTGCCCGATGGCCGTGCCGCATTCACCCCGTTCGCACCCGGTGCCAACCCCAGCTACGGCGCAGAGCAGAACGGCCTGCTGGCTTCCCTGAACTCTGTTGCCAAGCTGCCCTACCACTGGGCTCTGGACGGCATCTCCAACACCCAGACCATCAACCCCGAGGCTCTGGGCCACAGCGAGGAGGAGCGCAAGGAGAACCTGGTGCAGGTGATGGACGGCTACTTCGATCAGGGTGCACACCACCTGAACGTGAACGTGTTCGGCAAGGAGAAGCTGCTGGATGCCATGGAGCACCCCGAAAAGGAAGAATACGCCAACTTCACCATCCGCGTCTCCGGCTATGCGGTCAAGTTCATCGACCTGACCCGCGAGCAGCAGATGGACGTGATCTCCCGTACCTGCCATGCCGCACTGTGACCCTGTCGGTCTCGTCCACTCGCTGGAAAGCTTCGGTTCGGTGGACGGGCCGGGTGTCCGGTTCGTTGTCTTTCTGCAGGGCTGTGCCCTGCGCTGCAAATACTGCCACAACCCCGAAACGTGGAGCGCTGAGGGCGGCACGGAATGGTCTCCGGAGAAGCTGTTCCAACACGTCTGGCGCTATCGCAATTACTGGGGCAAGAAGGGCGGCATCACCGTCAGCGGCGGCGAGCCGCTGCGGCAGATGGACTTCTTGACAAAATTCTTCCAGCTGGCGCGCGCCAAGGGGGTGCACACCGCGCTGGACACGGCCGGTCAGCCGTTCCAGCCCGATGACCCCGCCTACCTGGCCGCCTTCGATACCCTGATGGCTTCCACCAGTCTGGTCATCCTGGATCTCAAGGAGATCGACCCGGAGAAGCACCGTCAGCTTACCGGCAGGGACAATGCCAACATCTTAGCCATGGCACGGCACATCTCTGATCTGGGCGTTCCGCTGTGGATCCGGCATGTGCTGGTGCCCGGCCTCACCGACGACGAGGAGGGTCTGCGCAGGACCGCAGACTTCATCCGCAGCCTGAAAACGGTGCAGCGGGTGGAGGTTCTCCCCTACCACACGCTGGGGCTGTTCAAGTGGCAGAAGCTGGGCATCTCCTATCCCCTGCCCGATGCTGTTCCCCCCACGACGGAACAGGTCCGCCGGGCGGAGGAATTGTTGGAAGTGGCTAAGTACCCCGGCTGAACTGCACCGGCAGGGTGGACTGGGAAAGCTTCATCCTGACTTAAACAAAAAGAATGACCCTCTCTATCACGCTGACGTATGCCCGCTCCCTTTTGGGGGAGATGGCACTGCGAAGCAATGATAGAGAGGGTCGTTTATTTTTCTTCACTTCCGGCGTGATACACCTGCAGATACACCCTTTTGCGCTCGGCATCCGTGTTCTCTGCCAGCTGCTGGCAGAAACGCTCATCCTCGAACAGGGCGACCACATTGGGCGCATAGCGGGTGCCGCTCTGGGCCCGCAGCTCTTCCAGCAGCGTGCGGAAGGGCTTGGCAAGGTTGTAGCACCGACCGATATTATCGGTGGCGGCATCCAGCGAGTCTGCCACGCTCAGCGCATCCACGATTCCCTTGATCTCCGGCGGGCAGGAGGGTACATCATTGGGATATCCGCCCTTGCCGTTGTAATAGCAGTGGTGATAGAGCGCCGCCAGGGCCAGCGTTCTTCCGCAGCCCATTCTATTCAGAATGTCAGCGCCGGTCCTTGGGTGGCTCTGGATGCAGAAAAACTCCTCATCCAGCAGGCGGCGGGCGTTGTTGTCGATGTACATCAGAACGGCACACTTGCCAAGGTCGTGGTACAGGCCGCACTCATAGGCCGTCTGGCAGAGCTCTTCCCTCCGGGCCTGCACCTCGGCCGCGCTCCTGCAGCCCAGCAGGCCAACCAGTGTTTCGGGCCTTGTCTCGATCTGCCGCTGCAGCAGGGCACGGGTCAGCTCTGCCACCATCAGCGAGTGGACATAGGTCGGCTTGTGCCCGGCCAGGATACTGCCCAGCATCCGGCGGTTCGCCGTTTCATCTGAGCTGGTGCTGATCTTGCTCAACTCCCAAGCGGCAGAGTTTACCACACGGGGATACTGGCTGGCCGGCATCTGTTCCAGATACTGATCCGCAGAACGGCGTACCTGCTCCACGGTTGCACGATACCTCTGTGCTCCCGCCTCGTCCAGACGTTCTGCATAGACCGAAAGATAGGCCGCCAGAACCAGCTTCCGGTTGATGGCCTCGGCAGAATAATCATCCTGCGCCACGCTTCCCGCCGATTCCAGAAGGATCTTGACCACGTCTTCCAAGCTGCCCACCCCGGCATGGTAGCGGGCAGCGGCGTAAAAATAGGGCACTCGCCAGTTCTGCAGGCGCGCTTCCTGACCATCGTATTTCTTCTGGTGCGTCCAAATGTATTCTGCCGATTCCAGCACCTGCCGCGCCACCTCGGGATCCTCCTCCTGCCGCAGATGGGTCAGCAGGGTCATGCGGTCCATGTGCATGGAATAGATGTAGCTTTCCCAGGGGAACTCCGGGTCCAGCGCATGGTAATGCGCAGACTGGATGATGTCCATTGCAAGGCGGAACCGTTCCAGATACCGGCAGCTTTCCGCATGGGTGCCGCGGGACATCCCCAGCCGGGTGTTGCCCACACAGCGGATGAGATACTGCCGGGTATTCCTGTCCAGCTGTTCATACCGTGACATGTATTCAGCAGCTTCCGTAAAGTAGACCTGGATCGCATCTCCCAACAAGTTGATGCCAGTTCCCTCATCCCGGACGTTCATATAATGCAGGGCGATGCCTGTGTAGTACAGCTCCCTGACGATCATGGGCACGTCTTTCCGGCTGCGGGCCGCTGCCAGCAGCAGCTGATGCACCTTGAATGCCACACCTATATCCTCGCTGTTCGCATAGTTGAACAGCCTGCCTGCAAAGGCACTCAGTCCCTGGATATCCTCTTCGGTCAGGGAGGCAGGGTCACAGTCGTAGACAAACTGCGCCAGCAGTGCCTCATTCTGCCGCATCAGGGCGTTGCATCTCAGCGCGTTGGTCTGGATCTCTTCCAGCACAGCAGCGGGAGCTTTGCCCTCCGGAAAGCTGGGCCTGGAGATCGAGCGCACAACGCGCAGATCCCGAATATACTGTTCAAAAGCCTCTGCCTGTGTGCGCTCCATCTCATCAGCCCCTTTTGCCGAAGTCCGTCGTTCGATTTGAAAACTATAATTCAGTATACGGTATTTTTCGGCAGAAATCAACTGATTTTCGCAGATTTTTTAGCCCCCCCCCCGAATATTTTTGCGCATTCATGCGTTATTTTTTGTATAAAATGCACTTTTACCGGGGGATCGGGTGCGCTTGATTTACGAAATTGCTTCCGGCAGCTGCATCCATTTGCCCTTCCAGGCGTAGAGCACCATCAGCACTGCACCCACAGCCCAGGACACCGGGTAGACCAGCAGCACACCCTCAATGCCTGCAAACAGGGGCAGGGCAAACTGGATCCAGACGATGCGGAACAGGCACAGAGAGATCAGCAGCACCACCATGGGCGGCACGCTCTTGCCGGTGCCGCGCACCGTACCGGCAAGGCCCTGCAGGATGCCCAGCATCCAGTAGAAGGGGCAGAAATAGAGCATACAGATCTTGCCGTAGGCAATGACCGTTTCATCGCCGGTGAACAGGTGCATGATGGGGTCCTGGAAGGCGAGCAGCAGGATGCCGGTCAGGATGGTGTAAACGATGCACATGCCCAGGGTGACAAAGGTGCCCTTTTTGACACGGTCGATCTTGCCCGCACCAAAGTTCTGGCCCACAAAGGTGGTGGCCGCCATGCTGAAGCTCAGCACAGGCAGAATGTTGAAGCCATCCACCTTCATATAGGCGGCAAAGCCTGCCATGGCAGCTGCACCATAGCCGTTGACGCTGACCTGCACCAGCACATTGGAAAGGGAGATGACCATGTTCTGGATGCCGGTGGGCAGGCCCACCTTGATGATGCGGACCGCCATCTTTTTGTGCACGCGCACTTCCTTTGCCGTCACGCGGTAATCGTCCTCCACCCGCATCAGAAAACGCAGAGAGAGCACACAGGACACCAGCTGGCTGATATCGGTGGCAATGGCCGCACCGGCCACGCCCATCTTGCATCCGGCGATCAGGACAAGGTCGAGGACGATGTTGGTGATGGAGGCAACGCCCAGGTAGAGCAGGCTCCGCTTGGAGTTGCCGGCGGCGTTCAGGATACCGGCCGCCATGTTATACACCACGCTGAACAGCACGCCGCCAAAATAGAGCCGCATATAGAGCACCGCATCCTCCAGCACCTCTGCGGGGGTGTTCATGGCGGTGAGCAGGGCACGGCTGACGGCAACGCCGCACACGGTCAGGATCGCACCCAGAATGGCCGAAAGGGCCAGCGAGGTGTGAACTGCAGTGTGCGCGCCCTCCCTGTCCTTGGCTCCCAGAAACTGGGACACCACGACACCGGCACCCACGGCAATGCCCTGGCTGAACCCGATGAGCAGGAAAATAGGCGAGCCGCTGGAGCCGACGGCTGCCAGCGCGTTGCTGCCCACAAAGTTGCCCACGATGATGGAATCGGCGGTGTTGTACAGCTGCTGCAGCATGTTGCCCAGGATCAGCGGCACCGAGAAGAGCAGGATGCTCTTCCAGATGCTGCCCTCTGTCATCAGCCGTGATTTTTTCTTTTCTTCTAGAATCGTCTGTGCCATAATGTTTCCTTTTTCACGCAAAGCTTCAACTCATATATCAATCGTCATACAGATAAACGATACCTTGTTTCTGCCAAAAAGTCAAGCAAAAGCGTAAAAAGGGGCGTTTTCACCGGTTCCACCCTATTTCCACCCTCTTGCCGCTGGGTCCAGCATCTCGGCAGCGGAGTAGACCAGGGCGTTGCAGACTGCAGCGGCCACGGTGCTTCCGCCCTTGCGGCCCATGGCCGCGATGGCCGGCACGCCGTGGGCTGCACAGGCGGCAAACAGCGCTTCCTTGCTTTCCACCACATTCACAAAGCCCACCGGCACGGCGATGACCAGGGCAGGCCGCAGCCCGGCCTCGACCTCTTCCGCAATGGTCAGCAGGGCGGTGGGGGCATTGCCCACCGCAAGAATGGCCCCGGGGTGCTCCTGCGCCGCGCGGTGCATGGAGGCCACTGCCCGGGTGGTTCCGGTCTCGGCTGCGACCCGCGCCACCTCGGGGTCCGCCATATAGCAGAGGGCACTGCCGCCCAGCCGGGCAAGGGCAGGCTTGGAAATGCCCGAAAGCGCCATGTTGGTGTCGGTGATGATGGGAGTTCCGGCCCGCAGGGCGGCCACACCTGCCGCCACAGCCCCCGGCGTGAAGCGCAGATTTTTCGCATAGTCAAAGTCGGCGGTGGTGTGGATGACCCGCTTGACCACAGCGGCAGTCTCGGGCGGCGGGGTCAGGCCCAACGCTTCCAGCTCTGCCGTGATGATGGAAAGGCTTGTCCGCTCAATGTCGGCGGGCAGATGATGTTGTGGGATCATTGTGCATTCCTCCGCGGGTTCTCCAACCCCATGGCCGCGTAAACGGCATCCAGATCCAGCGCGCCGCGCACGCCATCGGCCAGCAGGTCAAATTGCTGCTGGCGGTACTGCTCCATCGGGATGAGGGCGGCACTGTCCGGCGCAATGCCCTTGCGCTGGCAGAGCAGGGCCACCAGCTTCTCGGTAAGCTCCCCGGTATCAAACAGGCCGTGCAGGTAGGTGCCGAACACATTGTCCTGCACGCAGCCCTCGGGTGTGCCGTCTGCCAGTGTGCAGAAGGGCACACCCTGCACCTCGGTGCGGCCGGTGTGGATCTGATATCCGGTCAGGGCCGCACCCGCAAAGGGGGCGGCGGTCACGGCGGCAGTGTCCTGGGTGCGGTGCTTCTGGCCGGTAAAGACCGTGTGGGTGGGCAGCAGCCCCAGCCCCCGCACGGTCTGCACCGTACCGCTCTCCGTGCCCTCAGGGTCGGCCAGCGTCTCGCCCAGCATCTGATACCCGCCGCAGACCCCCAGCACCGGCGTGCCGCTGGCCGCCAGCTTCAACAGGGCTGCTTCCAGCCCGGACTGCCGCAGCCAGAGCAGGTCATCCACAGTGTTCTTGGTGCCGGGCAGGATGACGAGATCCGGCGCGCCCAGCTGGCGGGTGCGCTGCACATACCGCACGCCCAGCAGCGGGTGCTGTTCCAGCGGCATGAAATCGGTAAAGTTGGAGATGTGCGGCAGGCGGAGGATGGCCGCATCCAGCGGGTGGACCGCTTTGCCCGCATCCAGCCGGGTGGAAAGGGAATCCTCGTCCTCAATGTCCACCTTCAGGTAGGGCACGACCCCCAGCACCGGCAGCTGCGTTTTTTCTTCCAGCATAGCAAGGCCGGGGCGCAGGATCTCCACATCGCCGCGGAATTTATTGATGAGCAGCCCCTTGATGCGGGCGCGCTCCTCTGGCTCCAGCAGCGCCACCGTGCCGTACAGCTGGGCGAACACACCGCCCCGGTCGATATCTCCCGCCAGCAGAACGGGGGCATCCACCAGCCGGGCAAGGCCCATGTTGACGATATCGTCTGCCTTCAGGTTGATCTCCGCCGGGCTTCCGGCCCCCTCAATGACGATGATGTCCACGGTTTCGGCCAGACTGTTGTAGGCCGAGAGGATCTCCGGGATGAGCGCTCTTTTCATTTTGAAGTAGGCGGCGGCGGGCATCTGGCCCCGCACCTCGCCGTTCACGATGACCTGACTGCCCACGTCACTGCTGGGCTTGAGCAGGATGGGGTTCATCCGCACATCCGGCTCGATGCCTGCGGCCTGCGCCTGCACCACCTGTGCCCGGCCCATTTCCAGCCCATCCCGGGTGACAAAGCTGTTCAGCGCCATGTTCTGGCTCTTGAAGGGAGCCACGCGGTAACCGTCCTGCGCAAAAATGCGGCAGAGGGCGGCGCACAGCAGGCTTTTGCCTGCACCGCTCATGGTTCCCTGCACCATGATGCACTTTGCCTTGCTCATTCCAGCACCTCCGCAAGAAGTTTCAAAAGCTGTTCGTTTTCAGATCCGGTGCGCACGGCGGTGCGGTACCAGCCGGGGCCCAGCCCGGGGTAGTTCGCACAGCTGCGCAGCACAGCACCCCTTTGCCGCAGGGCTTCTCCCAGCGTCTCCGGGGCCTGAAACAGCAGGTAATTTGCCCTGCCGTCCAGCACCCGCAGGCCCAGCGCCCGCAGCCCAGCCGTCAGGCGGGGCCGCTGTTCGGCAATGAGGGCCCGGACCTTTTCCACATACGCCGTCTCCTCCAGCGCGGCAAGGCCTGCCGCCTGCGCCAGACTGGAAACACCCCAGGGCTGGCCGCAGGCCTGCATCTGTTCCAGCAGCGCTGTGTCGGCACTCAGGGCATAGCCCAGCCGCACGCCCGCCATGCCGTAGAGCTTGGTGAAGGCTTTCAGGATGACCAGATCTCCCTCCCCCAGCAGGCCTTTTGCCGTGTGCAGGGCATGGTCGGGCAGGAAATCGAGGAAGCATTCGTCCACCACCAGCAGGGTGCCGCACGCCGCGCAGCGGTGGAGGATCTGCTCCACCAGCGGCAGGGTCGTCAGCTGGCCGGTGGGATTGTTGGGCTGGCAGAGGAACACCATATCCACCCCCGGGCGGATGGCCGCACAGAACGCATCCGTGACCGCAAAGTCCTCCTGCTCCCGCAAAAAGAAGCGTTCCACCATGCAGCCGACACTTTTCAAAGCAGTGGCATACTCCGCAAAGGTGGGTGCGGTGACCAGCGCCCGGCGGGGCTTTCTGGCCCAGACCAGCCGGAAGATGAGGTCTGCCGCCCCATTGCCGCAGAGGATCTGCTCCGCCGGCACGCCCTCATGGAGCGCCAGCTTTGCCCGCAGCTCCCGGCACAGGGGGTCGGGGTAGCGGTCGGCCGTGGGCAATGCCGCCGTGATGGCCCGGGCCACCCCTTCCGGCAGGCCCAGCGGGCTGACATTGGCCGAAAAATCCAGCGCATCCCGCCCGAACTCGGCCCGGTAACCGGCCCAATCGCCGCCATGTACTAGTTGCATGTTCGTTCTCCTTTTCCTGGATGGTTATGGATACCCGTTCCCGGCTCTTCCCTTTGGGGGAGCTGTCATGCAAAGCATGACTGAGAGGGCGAGGGTGATTACAAAACAGCCCGTATTGCCACGCCCCACGCCAGTGCAAAGGCGCTTGCCACGTACATCATCCGGTTGGCACGCAGGATATCCTCCGGTTCAATGGGGCGCAGCGGATCGCCGATGGTAGGCTTGGCGTAGTATTCGCCAAAGTAATAGGCGGGCCCGGCCAGCTGCACCCCCAGTGCACCGGCGCAGGCGCTCTCGGTCTGGGCGCTGTTGGGGCTGGCGTGGTTCCGGCGGTCCCGCCGCCAGATCTTCCACGCCCCTTTTGCGTCATTGTGCGTAAAGGCCGCGGCAGCCACCCACAGCAGGGCGGCAAGGCGGCTGGGAAGGTAATTTGCCGCATCGTCCAGCTTGGCCGGGATGCGGCCAAAGTAGAGGTATTTTTCGTTTTTGTAGCCCAGCATACTGTCCATCGTGTTGATGGCCTTGTAGGTCAGGGCCAGCGGTGCCCCGCCGATGAGCATATAGAGCAGGGGCGCGATCACGCCGTCGCTGGCGTTTTCGGCCACCGTTTCCACAGCGGCCCTGGTCACCCCCTCCAGCGTCAGGTCCTGGGTGTCCCGCCCCACGATGCGGCTGACCGCCCTGCGGGCGGCAGGCAGGTCGGGCTTGACCAGTTCCCGGTAAACATTGGTGCTCTCCTGCGCCAGCCCCTTTGCGGCCAGTGCCTGCCCGCACCAGAACATCTGGACGGCCAGCCCCAGCCACGGGCTGATGCGGGCAGCTCCCAGGCAGACAAGGCTCGTCAGCAGAAAGGTGCCCACCGGCAGGCAGAAGGCCACAATGGCCCCGCCCAGCAGTTCCCCCTGAGGCGTTTTGGGCAGGCGGGCCCGCAGGCGCTTTTCCAGCGCCGAGATGACCTTGCCCATGTACACCACCGGGTGGGGCAGCCAGGCCGGGTCGCCAAAGAGGCAGTCCAGCACAAAACCGCCGAGTACTGCGTATTCGATCATCGGGCATCCTCCTTTGTGTACTGCACAGTTTTCAGCAGGTGCAGCACCCGCTGCTCCGCCCAATCTCCTGCATCCAGAACGTAGCCGCCCGCGTTGGGGGCGCACCAGTGGTAATAATCCGCATGGGGCAGGGCGTAGCGCTCCATGGCAGCCATCTGGGTGCCGCCGTGGGCCAGAATGACCAGTGTCTCTTCCCCATCGGCAAGGGCCCTGTCCACCAGTGCGGCAAAAGCCCTGCACACCCGCTCCGAAAAAACAGCCTTGGTCTCGCCGTCCGGGCAGGGGCTTTCGCAGTTGGCAGCTACCCACGCAAGGTAGTCCGGGTCGTGCTCCATTTCAATATAGTTTCTTCCCTCGAAGCTGCCAAAGCACATCTCCTTCAGGTCGTCTATCTCCACGAGCCTTGCGCCCGGAAACAGCACCTCGGCGGTCTGCCGGGTGCGGCAAAGGGGAGTGATGTACACGGTCTTGGGGGAAATGTCTGCCCGGCACAGCATAGCGCGCCCGGCGGCAGAAAGCGGGATATCCCGCTGCCCCTGATAGCGCTTTTCGGCGTTGTAGGCCGTCAGGCCATGGCGCAGAAGATAGATCAGCATGGGGGCAGTTCTCCTTTCAATACTGTGGGGATGCCGCAGAACATCTGCACCACGCACGTAGCGCGTGTCGCCAGCAGACAGGCAAGCCGCCCGGCATTTTCCCGCGCGGCACGCTCGGCCGGGTCTATGGGCACCACACCGCCGCCCACCTCGGTGGACAGCACGATATCATAAGCGGATAATTTGTCCGTGAGTTTCTCAAGTTCAGTGTTGTCCTTGCACCCGGCGGCAAGCTGCTGCGCATCCGCGATGCAGCGGCCGGGCAGGGTGCGGGCAAAGGTACGCTTGCCGCTGTAAAGCGGCCCGGTGATAAAGATCATAACAGTCCTCCCCACTGGCAGGCACACAGCGCCGCCAGCATCCACAGCTCGGCTTTCTGCAAAAACCACCCGGCCAGATCGCCGGTGATGCCGCCAAACTGCTTTTTTGCCACGAAATAATAGCGCCACAGCGCCAGAAGCGCTGCTGCCGCCAGCCCGCCGCCGCCCAGCGCCGTCAGCGCCAGGATGAGCAGAGCCGACAGGCCGCAGAGGAAGCGGCGGACGGTCTGCTTGTCGGCCGCTGTGGCAAAAGTATGGGCGAGGCCGGTGTCCTTCGCCAGCGGGAACGCCGCCACGGCAAAGCCCGACAGCGCCCGCTCCAGCACCAGCGCCAGCGTCCAGCACAGGCCCGCCCGGGGTGTGAACCGCACACTGCCGCAGAGGCCAAAGTAGGCGGCAAAATAACTGCACAGCCGGATGACGGCAAAGGCGCCGCAGTGAGAGTCCTTCAGGATCTCGAGCTTTTTTTCGCGGTCGCCGTAGCTCGAGAGGGCGTCCGAGGTGTCGGCATAGCCGTCGAGATGGATGCCGCCGGTGATGGCCACCGGCACGAGGCAGAACGCCGCCGCCCGGGCCAGCTCCGGCAGGGGCAGGACGCCGCAGAGGCACCACAGCCCGCCGCACACCAGCCCGATGAGGGGGAAGGCACACATGGCGTACCGCATATTCTTCTCGTTCCACCCGAACTGCGGCACCGGCAGGGCCGAAAACATCGCAAAGGCCACCGCGATGGTCTGCAAAACAGTCACAGCTTTTCTCCCCCTTTGTAGTACACCGGCAGGCCGCAGACCACC
>OHRA01000294.1_pt1 | contig 22184 bp, 19 predicted proteins | sample 1578241 | NCBI WGS metagenome assembly OHRA01 (sample SAMEA3879597, study PRJEB24766) | human gut metagenome | biome: human-associated habitat; feature: feces | place: USA | collected 1985/1987 | reverse complement strand
ATGCTGCTGCACTTAAGGCTGCAACTCCACTTGGAAAGGGTCTTGGAGCATCTCCGGGAGCTGCTTGTGGTAAGGTTGTATTCACAGCTGATGATGCTGAGGCATGGGCTGAAAGAGGAGAGAAAGTCGTACTTGTACGTCTTGAGACATCTCCAGAGGACATCACAGGAATGAAGGCTGCTCAGGGTATCCTTACAGTTCGTGGTGGTATGACATCTCACGCAGCCGTAGTTGCACGTGGTATGGGAACATGCTGTGTATCTGGTTGTGGTGATATCAATATGGACGAGGAGAACAAGAAGTTCACACTTGCAGGACAGACATTCACAGAGGGATCTGAGATTTCTATCGATGGTACAACAGGTAACATCTATGCTGGAATCATCCCAACAGTTGATGCTTCAATCGCTGGTGAGTTCGGACGTGTTATGGCATGGGCTGATGAGTTCAGAAGACTTAAGGTTCGTACAAATGCAGATACTCCTGCAGATGCTAAGAAGGCTCGTGAGCTTGGTGCAGAGGGAATCGGACTTTGCCGTACAGAGCATATGTTCTTCGATCCAGAGAGAATCGCTGCATTCCGTGAGATGATCTGCTCTGATACAGTAGAGGAGAGAGAGACAGCTCTTAACAAGATTCTTCCATATCAGCAGGGAGATTTTGAGAAATTATACGAGGCTCTTGAGGGATGCCCAGTAACAATCCGTTTCCTTGATCCACCTCTTCATGAGTTCGTTCCTACAGAGGATGCTGACATCGAGAAGCTTGCAAAGGCTAAGAATAAGTCAGTAGAGGAAATCAAAGCTATCTGTGAGTCACTCCATGAGTTCAACCCAATGATGGGTCATAGAGGATGCCGTCTTGCAGTTACATATCCTGAGATTGCTAAGATGCAGACAAAGGCTGTTATCCGTGCAGCTATCAATGTAAAGAAAGCTCATCCAGACTGGGATATCGAGCCTGAGATCATGATCCCATTAGTATGTGAGATCAAAGAGCTTAAGTTCGTTAAGAAGATTGTAGTTGAGACAGCTGATGCTGAGATCGCTGCTGCAAATGCTGACATCAAGTACCATGTAGGTACAATGATCGAGATCCCAAGAGCTGCTCTTACAGCTGATGAGATCGCTACAGAGGCTGATTTCTTCTGCTTCGGTACAAACGACCTTACACAGATGACATTCGGATTCTCTCGTGATGATGCAGGTAAGTTCCTTAACGCTTACTATGACAACAAGATTTTCGAGAACGATCCATTTGCTAAGCTTGACCAGACAGGTGTTGGTAAATTAATGGAGACAGCTATTAAGCTTGGAAAGCCAGTTAATCCTAACCTTCACGTTGGTATCTGTGGAGAGCACGGTGGAGATCCTTCATCAGTTGAGTTCTGCCACAAGATTGGACTTGACTATGTTTCATGTTCACCATTCCGTGTACCAATCGCTCGTCTTGCTGCAGCACAGGCTGCTATCGCAGAGCAGGCAAAATAGACAAAGGTTCTAATTTAAAAGTCTATATATAATTTATGCAAGGGAAAGTATTTAGTACTTTCCCTTGTTTTTTATTGCAATCTGCATTTCACACCATAAAAACTACATTTCGCGCCAAGAGTATAGATTTTAGGCATTATATGTTGCATAATTAGTACTAGAAATACAAGTATATGTGATATGAATAGAGAGAACGAAGCACAGATACGATGTAGGTACTAAGGTATGGAGAACACATTTATGATTATAAAAAAGAAGAACATCCGTACAATTGTGATAACCTGTGCATTGCTAGGTATCATAATATTCAGCATTCACAGCTACAATGTATATATGAGAGTCCAGAGAGGAAAAACATCATGCAGATAGAAGATAAAGATAATAGATAGAAGATAATAGGATATAGAAGATTATCAATAAAAAAAGCTATGAGAGCCCGGTTAAAGGCTTTCATAGCTTTTATTTTTATGAGTGAGCACGAAGCTGTTCATTGACATATGTCTGGATATAATAATTATCCTCAGGCATCTGGCAGCCGACGATATATGTTCCGTCATTATTTGAGCAGCGGATTACATATCCCTCCAATACTGAGTGGTCAGCAAGCGCAAAGTCCTCTATCGAGATAGTGACCTTCGCTCCTTTATGATCCACGAAATAAGGATCCTTTGTCAAAAATGCAAAGCCGTTTGCACTTATATTGTCAAGAGTTCCTTTGAATGTGGTGTCTGTTCCTTTAAGCTTGATAGTGCAATTGTTTGATAAATCCATGCGAGGGTATTTCCTACGGTTCAAGATTTCAGGCTGTGTATTGACTGTTATCACAAGGTCATCTGTGATTGTGAGATCCTTCCAGCAGTACATTACATTGCCAACTGTAACATACAGATTGCAAGGTCTGGATGAGTCTACAGATAAGCCGCCTGATACAAGCTTAAGACTGTTTTCGCCAACAGCCTTTACTTCGCAATGGAACTCGTTGCCGGTCTGTACATCTGTCAGGATCACTTTGGCCTTCATACCCGGGCGGATATCATCAAGTCCCATAAATCCACCAACTCCGAGCTCGTGCATGAGAGATTGGATAACAGTCTCGATATTATTGATATTCGTTGCACTTTCATCATATTTACTGAGCATCTTGCGGCTTATCGCATCAGAAGCACCGATACATGAGGTCATGGTTTCTACGATGTCAGATACCTTTTCCATATTGTCGACAAGCTGCTGGTTAGATGCTTCAACCTCCTGCATTGCGGTGTCGATTTCACGGATATGGCTTCCAAGCTTATGGGAATCCTTTGTAATCTTCTCTACATTTTCACCGGTCTGCATTACCTTCTCAAGAGTGAGCTGGATGAGGCGGAGTGTTTCTTCAATGGATGAGGTCATCTTTCCGGAAATCTCGTCAAGCCGTGAGAGCGCCTCGCTGATCTGACCGGATGAATTTCTCGTCTCAGTGCTTAAAGTACGGATCTGTTCAGCAACAACAGCAAAGCCCTTACCGGCTTCGCCTGCACGCGCAGCCTCGATAGAAGCGTTAAGAGCGAGGAGGTTTGTCTGGTTTGAAATATTATCAATTGTTCCGGTTTCATTTTTAACCATCTCAAATTCATCTCTGAATGTAGTCAGGATGCTTTCAACCTCTGTAGAAAGCTCTGACATGGTTTTTGCTGTCTGGGCAAGACCTTCAAGGTCCTCAGAGCTGACCTTGGCATGCTTGCCTGATTCGGTTGTCAGGGAAACCATATCATTTATCATGGCTGCAACATTCTCAACCTGTGAGCTTATATCGGTAGTCATTTCCTGGGAAGAAGCAGTGTGGGACTGAAGCTGCTTGTTATTTCCGGTAAGCTTATTCATTCCCTCAACGACAACATCTGAGCCATGCTTGTTTTCAGAAGCAAGCTCACGGACCACGGTTATACCGTCCATTATAGTGTTGCAAGCGGTTTTAACCTGCTCAACTGTCGTGACAACGCGATTCAAATCAGACTTTATGCTCTCGGTGAGTGCAGCATCGGACTCAGTCAGGTGACGTACGGACATGATATAGCCTATGTAGCAAAGTAAAAGACATGCTATCTGAAGCTGATAGTTTTTGTGGTCTGCAGCAGTGTTCTGACCCAGCACAAATATGTGAAATGCAATACTTGCTATAAGGCTTAGCATATTTGCAACGGCGCAGTAAATCATGAATTTTTCATCCTTAAATATTACAATAAGGCTGATTATCGGAAGGATGTAGGTGAATGCAATCGGTGAGGTTGTCGTACACAAAAGAAATACGTAAAAAATACCATATCCGATGACAAATGCAAGCCGGTAACGGTCATTATCCTTCCCCGTCCTTTTTAGAAGTATGTCACCACACACGAAAGGCAGCCAGCATAAAATAACAAAAATGATATAATTACTGACAGAATAAGCGCCATTTGCTGTGTCGGTACCATAATTTGCGGTCAGCAGAATAGCAAAAACAAGCCATAATCTGCGGGCTTTGATATTCGCCTTTGCTTTAAAAATTTTTTCATCGTAACCCATATGAATTCTCCTGATTCGTAATAATATAGGTATATTTTACTATCATAGTACTATAATTACAAGGCATACTTAAGAATTTGAATGTATTTTGAATGTATAATTATGGTATTGTTTCTAAGTCTAAACTTTAATTGTTTTTTGCCTGTCAATCCGCTATACTAAAATTAACTATATACTTACAGGAGGGCATAAAGCATGAACGTACTTCTGATTAACGGAAGTCCAAAAGGCAAACGAAGCAATTCGTTAAGGCTTGCAAACAGCTTTATAGAAGGCTTCAAAGAAGGATATAAGAGCAAAAATGAAGCGGTATCCATTGATGAAATGCATGTAGCCTCAATGAATGTAGGAGCGTGTAAGGGCTGCTTTGCATGCTGGCAGAAGACACCGGGAGTGTGCTGCATAAATGACGATATGCAGACTGTTATTGGGAAAATGCTTGAAGCGGATATTGTTGTGTGGTCGTTTCCTCTGTACTATTTTAGTGTGCCGGGAATACTAAAGAACGTGATTGACAGGCAGCTTCCCATGAGCCTGCCGTTTATGAGTACAAAGGATGACGGATACGGAAGCGGCAGCCATGATTGCAGATATGACATGGAAGGCAAAAGGCATGTGCTAATCTCTACCTGTGGCTTTTATTCTGCAGAGGGAAATTATGACAGTGTACTTCGGATGTTTGACCATTTTCTTGGAAAAGGGCATTATACAACCATATTTTGTGGTCAGGGTGAGCTGTTTCGTGTAAAAGAGCTGTCAAAGAGGACTGACGAATATCTGGCTACGGTAAAAAGTGCCGGGGCAGAATATGCCATCACAGGAAAAATATCTGAAAAAACAGAAGCGGCGCTCCATACTCTTTTATATCCAAGGGATGTATTTGAAAGTATGGCGGATGCCAGCTGGGGAATCAGCAGGACAACAGGAGAAAAGGAAGCGGATGACCTTGTTTTCACCAGACAGATGGCTGCATTATACAATAAGGATGCCTATGACGGAAAGGAACGCGTGCTTGAGATATGCTATACCGATTTGAAGCATACATACCAAATAAAGCTTGATGATAAAGGTAGTGAGGTGCTTACTGACCAAAGCCTTGCCGCGACTACACGCATAGATACGCCTTTTACGGTATGGTCGGCTATTTCCCGAGGCGAGATAGGTGGCGCAGAGGCTTTGGGAAAGCAGATGTATACGGTGACAGGTGATTTTTCCTTGATGGTAAACTGGGATAAATTCTTCGGAAGTACATCGGCAGTCAAAGAGGCAGAAAAAACATCACAAGGTGTGGAGGTACAGAAAAATCCATCCATGATGACAATGCTCATACCATGGATTACGTTTTGGATAGCAGTTTCTGTCAATACTGAAAAGGGTTCTGTGATTGCTCTTTTGGTGGCATCCGCTATACCTTTTATTATGAGAAAACATAAATTTGTAATATGGGATCAACTCTCAATTGTTGCTGTTGCTATACTTTCTGCGATTGCAAGCCTGACAGGAGCAGGTGACATATCAACAGATATCGGATATCTGGTGTTTGGGCTGTTCTGGCTGGTTTCATGCCTGACAAAGGAGCCTTTATGCGCAACATATGTGAAATACAATTATGGCGGTGAAGCCGCACATAAAAATCTTCTCTTTATGAAGACGAATTATATACTTGCGGCGGCATGGGGAGTATTATACGTGTTGACAGCAGTGTGGACATTTCTACTGAAAAAGGCAGGTGTTGGAGCTACACTTATTGTCGTAAACAATCTGATGCCTGTATTGATGGGCATATTTACCGGATGGTTTGAAAAATGGTATCCTGCAAGGCTCGCAAGAGGCTCAAAAAAGCAGTAATTCGTAAGATTTTTTTAATATTTTATGTATTCTATTTACTTTAGGTGGATAGAAGAGTACTCTTTAGAAAACGTACTCATAGTAGTGCTTATAAATAAAGAAAGAGGTATATCATAATGAAGAAAAAACTGATTACAATTGTAATAGGAGCTATGCTTTGCGCCGGCTTGTTTGCAGGCTGCGGACAGAGCGATACAAAGCAGGATAAGGCAGCAGGCACTGAAAATGCAAAGCAGGCTGAGACCAGGGATGAAGATGATAAGGGCTCACAGGAAGAGAAGGAGCTTACAGGAACAATTGATGACATAAAGGACTTCATGTTTGTAGTGACTGATGATAAGGATACACCATACAGCTTTACCTTCGATGAGAAGCCTGACGGACTTGAGGGTGTTGCAAGTGGAGACAAGGTGACTGTTAAGTATACAGGTACTATTTCAGAGGTAGATCCGTTTGAGGGAAAGATAATATCTGTTGAGAAGGCAGAATAAAGTACAATAATCAGGGAGCTTGTATTAGAAGATGAATGTTTACAAAAGGGAGGATATTTATTAATGAATGAATCAAATAAAGTATCACGAGCTGTTTACATAGTTCCTGTTATATATGTGCTGGGCATGTACATGATGCCGGTTTTATTTTGGATAATATGCAATATGCAGGAATCAACAGACAGCTTTGATGCAGGCTGGATAATGGTCATGCCGATTGTTTTGGGACTGATTAATCTGGCTGTGGTGCTCATCCTTGGGAAAAGAATAAGCAGAGTACAGCTTCTCATTTGCACAAGGATTATAAAATATGCGTTAATACCGTTTTATGTAGTAGGTGGGTTTTGCATCATAGTGGCACTTCTCTTAATGCTTACACCGGTTGTTATCATGATATTTGTAGGTCCGACCGTTGCGATTGTGCTATCAGTTATTGGCTGGCTTGGGCTGTTAGGAGCAGCACCTTTTTCAATTGCCTATATTGTAAGGGCATGCGGCGAGGGAGTACAGGGAAAGGTGCTGTCTGTATTTGCAGGCATATTCCAGTTCTTTTTTACACTTGATGTAATTTTTGTGATTATACTGGCGGTGAAGGATAGACGCTTTGTGAAAGCGAAAAAGGGATATGGAGTGATTCAATAATTGAAGTGTTATAAGGCAATATAAAAAGAGCTCTTTGCAAGAGCTCTTTTTGTATTGTACAACATGTAAGTGTGGATGATTACTGTAAGAGTGAGAGAACACCCTGGTTAGACTGATTAGCCTGTGCAAGCATAGACTGACCTGCCTGAGCAAGAATGTTGTTCTTGCTGTAGTTAACCATCTCTTTAGCCATATCTGTATCACGGATACGAGACTCAGCTGATGTGGTATTCTCAGATACGTTGTCGAGGTTGTTGATTGTGTGCTCAAGTCTGTTCTGAACAGCACCAAGAGCTGAACGCTGTGAAGATACTTTTTGGATTGCATTTGCAATTGTGTCAATTGATGCAGTAGCATCATCTTCAGTATCAACTTTTAATCCTTCAATACCGATACCTGCTGCACTCATCTGCTCGATCTTGACTGCAATTTTATTATTTGCCTCTGAATCTGCGCCTACGTGAAGATTAAAGATTAAATCGTTATTTACGGTTGCTGTTTTAACATAGTTGTTTGTTGCCAAATCAGTACCATCATCTGAAATCTTAAAAGCCTTATTTTTATCAGCATATACTTCTGCACCACCAGCTACAGCATCATCAGCAGAAATCTCATTTCCTTTTGCATCATAGAATTTTGAAACATATTCATAGTCAGTTCCTTTTGCTGCTAGAGCAGTTTGCTTATCGTCTTTATATACCTTTCCACCTTCTGCTAATGTTGTTTTTAGTGAAGCTGCATCAAGCTGGGTTCCTTTTTCGTTAAACAATGTAGCACCATCTTTGATTGCATACTTAGGACTGATAAAGTTTGCTGTATGAGTTCCTGTAGTATCTCCCTTTAACAAATATGTCTCATTGAACTTTGTTGTTTCAGAAACACGATCTATTTCTGTTGAGAGCTTGTCAACCTCGTCCTGAATAGCTTTTCTGTCTGTTTCTGAGTTTGTACCGTTAGCTGACTGAACTGCAAGTTCATTCATACGCTGGAGCATTGAGTGAACCTCTGTAAGAGCACCCTCGGCTGTCTGTACTGCAGAAACACCATCCTGAGCATTTGTTGAAGCTCTATCAAGTCCTTTGATCTGTTTTCTCATCTTCTCTGAAATAGAAAGTCCAGCTGCATCATCAGCTGCACGGTTAATCTTATAACCAGATGAAAGCTTCTCTGTGCTCTTTGACTGTGCGCTTGTTGTTACATTAAGCATTCTGTTGGCATTTGCTGCCTGCATGTTGTGTTGTACTACCATAATATGTACCTCCATGTATTATATTATTTTACGTTTTCCGAATAAAATCCATTTTATCCGGCATGTTATGAAATTTTTATCATGGGCATGTGCCTAGGTTCACATGTCCACATATGGTGAAACACAATGGATAATGTGTTTCATTCCGTTTACACCATATATTTCGGCACAGATTTAAAATGCTTAACCCCTTTTTAGAAATTTTGTACTATTTTTTTAAAATTTATTTCTGATTTCTTCTAAAACCAAGTGAAAATGCAGTGTTTTCGGGCATTCAGCATTTGTTAAAGATTTTTAATATCGCCTAATCTATCTAAATTGCAATTCATTTTTGTCGTAATATGGAACAAAACCCATAGTATTTTACACAAAGGAGATTGCAATGAATAAATCACAACCCATTAAAAACAAAGAGAAGCTCGATAGATTCAAAAACTTCTATATTGAGGAAGAATATAATCCCAGAAACTATATGTTTATATCATTAGGGCTAAATACTGCTCTTCGGGTGTCGGATTTGCTGAAATTCACATGGAATGATGTCTACAATTTTGATAATGGCTGTTTTCGTACTCATGTTAAATTGACCGAGCAAAAAACCACCAAGCAATCTGTTATTTTTATGAATTCAAGGATAATCAATTCTCTGAGCTGGTACAAATCAAAGGCACTAATCAAATTTTTACCTGACACATTTTTGTTCTCAAATGCTGATAATCAGCATATATCACGCTCGACAGCATATCGAATTGTGCATAATGCGGCTGTTTCCTGTGATATCGAGGGTGTAATCAGTCCGCACTCGCTGCGCAAAACCTTTGGCTACTATGCATGGAAGCAAGGCACATCACCGGTTCTTTTAATGGACATATATCAGCACTCGTCATTTGAAATTACAAAACGATATCTGGGAATTGAGCAGGATGAACGCGATTCTGTGTTTAGGGACGTTATTATCTAATTGATGAAACACATTATCCATTGTGTTTCACCATACGTGGACATGTGAACCTAGGCACATGCTCATAGTGAAAATTTCATAAAATGCCGGATAAAATGGATTTTATCCGGAACAAAATAACAATACATGGAGGTACATATTATGGTAGTACAACATAACATGCAGGCAGCAAATGCCAACAGAATGCTTAACGTAACAACAAGCGCACAGTCAAAGAGCACAGAGAAGCTTTCATCAGGTTACAGAATCAACCGTGCAGCAGATGATGCAGCTGGACTTACAATTTCTGAGAAGATGAGAAAGCAGATCAAGGGACTTGACAGAGCTTCAACAAATGCAGAGGATGGCGTTTCAGCAGTACAGACAGCAGAGGGGGCCCTTACAGAGGTTCACTCAATGCTTCAGCGTATGAACGAGCTTGCAACACAGTCTGCAAACGGAACAAACTCTAACACAGACCGTAAAGCAATCCAGGACGAGATAGACCAGCTTACAACAGAGATTGATCGTGTATCAGAGACAACAAAATTTAACGAGACATATCTTTTAAAGGGAGATGGGACAGAGAAAGCTCATAATATAAATGCACATGATGCCGGACTTACTGGAGTAGATCTTTCAGACAAGGGAGATACTGTAGCTGTTACATTAAAAGAGCTCAAGGCTGGTGATAAGATTAGCATTGCAGGAAAGAACTATACAATTGGTGGTACAGCTGACGATGTAAATACTCTTTTAACAGATGCAGGTATTACTACTGGTGCCGCTGGTGATAAAGTTACAATTAATGGAACAGAATACACTTATTATGACAAGGCATCTGATGGAAAAACAGCACTTGATAATGCTGGATTTTATGCAACACAGCCTACGGCTGCTAAAAAGGACGCAACACCAGACTATGCTGATCTTGATGCAATAAAAAATGCAAAGAACTCTACTATAACAGCTGGTGGAAAATCAGTCACAACAATGGGAAATGTAACAGATGGTGTAGATGATAAAGATTCTAGCGTTATCACCGCAGCTAAAGCTTACATGTTAGAAACAGCTGAAATTGTAAAAGCAAGTAGCATTGGTACAGATAATGTAGCAAGTACTACAGACAATCAAACTCTAAATGGTGCAACAAACAAATTTACACTTACTAAGGGAACGGTATCGTATAATGATGCTTTAAGTTTTAATCTTCACGTAGGTGCTGATGCCGATATGACAAACAAAATTACAGTCAATATTGACTCAATGAGCTCAGCAGGACTTGGAGTAAAGGGTATCAAGGCTGATACAGAGCAGGATGCAACATACGCAATCGATGCAATTGCAGATGCTATCTCAACTGTTTCTTCACAGCGTTCAGCACTTGGTGCTGTTCAGAACCGTCTTGAGCATACAATCAACAACCTTGACAACGTAGTTGAGAATACTACATCAGCAGAGTCTCGTATCCGTGATACAGATATGGCTGAAGAGATGGTTAACTACAGCAAGAATAACATTCTTGCTCAGGCTGGACAGTCTATGCTTGCACAGGCTAATCAGTCTAACCAGGGTGTACTCTCACTCCTTCAGTAATTACAACAACTATATGATTTACTTTGCAAAAGGAACCTTCGGGTTCCTTTTGTTGTTATATTTATCCATACAATCCATACATGAGATAATATTTATACTTGCCAATTTATAGCTGTAAATAGTATAATAAAGTTGACATCGATTTCTCCTTAGATATTAAGACTGTAATTATCAAAAGGAGTACTATAAATGAAATTAAATAAAAAATATAAGGATAGATTGTTCTGTCTTTTATTTGGAAATGAAGAATACAAGGAGAACATATTATCTTTGTATAACGCTTTATGCAATACAGCGCATACGGATGTAAATGATATCAAGCTTTACACAATTGATAGCGTGATTTATATCGAGATGAAAAATGATGTATCGATTCTTCTGGATAGTTATTTACATCTATTATGGGAGCAGCAAAGCTCCTACAATCCAAATATGCCGCTTAGGGGCTTGATGTATTTCAGCAAAATGTATGACCGCTACATTGTCGAGCATTCCTATAATATCTATGGTTCGACGATGGTAAAGCTTCCCACACCGAGATATACGGTGTTGTATAATGGTACATCGAAGCAGCCGGCATTTATGAAGCTTAAGCTGTCAGATGCGTTTATTCATGAGGATACAAGCGGAGATTTTGAGTGGACCGCCAACATGGTAAACATTAATCATGGCATGAACGATGAGCTTTTAAATAATTGCAGACCATTGCAGGAATATATGCTGCTTATTGAGGAGATACGTAAGAACCGGTCTAATGGCATGGAAGTGGAGCAGGCAGTTGATAAAGCTGTAACTTATTGCATAAACAATAACATTTTAAGTGAGTTTCTCACTAAGCACAGAGCAGAGGTGATAGATGTGTGTATAACAGAGTATGATGAACAGGCATTTGTTAACGGAATTAGAGAAGAAGGCAGGCAAGAGGGGAGAGAAGAAGGCAGAGCCTTGACACTGTTTTCATTGGTGAATAGCGGTAATCTAAAGCCTGATGTTGCCGCTAAGGAGCTTGGAATCAGCATTCAAGAATTTGAGATTGCAATGAAAAAGGCTGGAATTAACCAGCCTGTATCAAAATAGTTCAAATAAACGGTTTAGTTTATCAGTTTTATTTATTTTTTCTGTTTCTGATATGCACCTCAGGTATGGCAACATTGTCATAGCTGATAGGTGCATTTTCTTTATCAGTGTCCTCGTGACTTTCGGTGCTTTTTACGTGCACCTCTGGGATTGCCACGTTGTCAAAAGTTAAATCGTAATTATGTTTTTCTTTTTCTTCTCTGCTTTTAAATATTTTTCTAAGTTTTTCAAACATATTTTTCTCCGGTTGTTTTACAGTAGGTTTATAAAGAATGTGATTACAAGACTGTTCAAAAAGTCGGCAAACAGGCTTCCTACGAGCGGTATGAGCAGATATGCCTTTATGGATGGCACATATTGGTCGCAGACAGCCTGCATATTTGCCATGGCATTTGGGGTGGCTCCGGTTCCGAAGCCGCAGGTGCCTGATACAAGTATGGCTGCATCGTAGTCGCGCCCCATAATGTTGAACTCGATAACATACGTGAATATGATTATGAGAAGCACCTGTGCTGCAAGCAGTATGACGAGCGGGAGAGCGAGTGATGCAAGCTCCCAGAGCCTTAGTGTAATCATTGCCATGCCTAGGAATAGAGAGAGGCTTATACCTCCCAGGTCATTTATTTCTCCCATATGGATGGTGGCGATTCCTGTGTACTCACATATGTTTCGCATGAGTGCAGCTGCGAGCATCGCTCCTATATATATCGGGAAGGTGAGCCCTGTCTTTGTGAGCAGCATTGTAAAGATGGTTCCGACACCTATTGCCAGGATAAGCTGGAATACGGCATCAGCATACATATTTGTGTGGCGCTCATGCTTTTTCTCATCCTCCACCAGCAGGCTGTCGTCATCGTTTGCTGCTGTATTAAGCAGGCTATGCTTTTCAATCAGTCTTTTTCCAAGAGGTCCGCCTATCAGGCTTCCAAAGATGAGACCAAATGTAGCTGCGGCTGTACAGATGGTCGTGGCACCCTTTATGTTCAAGTCCTCAAGTACCGGGCCAAAGGCTCCTGCGGTGCCGTGTCCGCCTACCATAGGAATAGAGCCGGTGCACATGCCGATTAGCGGATTTAAGTTTAAGAGCTTTGCAAGCCCCACGGCGGTTAGGTTTTGTAATATGATAAGCACTATAACCAGTCCCAAGAATACGATGAGCGATTTGCCTCCGCTTTTTAATACCTTGAGATTTGCCTGAAAGCCTACAGATGTAAAGAAGAATACCATGCAGACCTCGCGCAGTGTGTCATCAAAGGAAAATTCTGCGATTCCTGTGACATAGCATATGCATGTCATGATGGCAAAAATCAGTCCGCCTATGACAGGCGCCGGAATACAGAATTTCTGAAGAAAATATATTTTCTTTTTTAAATAGTTTCCAAGTAGTAGTACAAGCACTGCAACGGCCAGTGTCTGGTACATGTCAAGTTGTATTTTCATGTGTTACCTTTCAATTTTAATTTATTATATTCTTGTTATTTTCTTCTTAAATTTTGAATATTATATATTGAACTAAAAATTAATTCGTGAATTAATTTGTGCTATATCCACAGCCTTCATAATACCTTTTCGCTCCATTGTGGAATGGAATAGGTATATCGTCTGTTGCAAAGTCATATGTCAGCTCAAGCTTAAGAGAGTTGGAATAGGAGAGCTCATTTTCTTTTTCAAACAGGAGCGATGTAAGCTTCTCAATTGTATCGTCGGATACATCAGACTTTGTGATAAGCACTGATTTTACACCTATTGTGCTTATATCTGTGGTCTGGCCTGTGTATGTGCCGGCAGGTATGACCTCGCTTGTGTAGGCAGAGCTGCTTTCAAGCATCTTGCTTATCACAGTATCAGTCAGCGGGATAAGCCTTATGTCGCATTCCTTTGAGAGCTCATCTATGACAGTGGTGGTGAGTCCGGCAGTGCAGAAGAAGGCGTCTATATCACCGGCTTTTAGCTCTTTTGTGGCCTCGATATAGTCCAGGTTTTTGGTGGCAACAAGGGATGATGGCATACCGGCGAACTCAAGAATCTGTGTGGCGTTTCGCTCGGTACCGGATTCCTCTGCTCCGATGCTTACAGTGTGTCCTGACAGGTCGTCAAGAGTCTGTATGTTTGAATCAGCGCGGACCACAAGCTGACAGGTCTCGGTGTAAAGCCCTGCTATAGCCCTTAAATCTTCATTTGTCCTGTAGGCGTCGGCTATCAGGTCAGCCTGTGCGATACCTATCTCTATATAGCCATCGGATAAAAGCCTTATATTGGCATTAGAGCCTGCTGTGGTACGGACCTTGCAGGTAAAGTCATAGCCCTGTTCATTGGCAAGCTCCGTAAATGTATTTGCAAATGAATAGTACATTCCACCAATATCGGCTGCTCCGAAGCGAATTGTGCTGCCGGAGTTGGTGCAGCCTGTCAGGGCGAAGAGTACTATGCAAAGCATGATACTGATTTTTTTCTTCATGTTTTGTCTTTGTCCTTTCACTTTTTCATAATTGCTATGAGTATTTTACAAAAAATTTTCTAATATGAAAAGATTTAATTTAAATTTTTCTTAAATTCCATGGACTTGTGATTGGAAAAATAATATAATAAATTGGTTGTAGAAAATATTTTAAAGGAAGGAAATTTTTTTATGGAAATCTTTGACATTATCAAGTCTGTTATATTCGGAATTGTGGAGGGCATTACAGAGTGGCTGCCTATCAGCAGCACCGGCCACATGATTCTTTTGAATGAGATTTTACCACTTAGAATAGGAAAGAACCCGGACGATTTTTACAGTATGTTTGAGGTGGTTATCCAGCTTGGAGCCATTTTGGCGGTTGTTGTTTTGTTTTGGAGCCAGATCTGGCCATTCGGCAGGAAGAATAACAAAGCTCCTCTTGCAAAGACCGGTATCGGTGCATGGGTCAAGACTGATATCTTCGTGCTGTGGTTTCATATTCTTGTTTCAACTATTCCGGCAGCTATTATCGGAGTGCTTTTTGATGATGTATTCGAGAGACTGTTTTACAATTTCCAGACAGTAGCTATCATGCTTATACTCTTTGGTATCGCTTTTATTGTGATTGAGACCAGACATAATGGCAAGTCTGCCAAGATTAATTCACTTGTCGACATAAGCTACACGACTGCACTTATGATTGGATTTTTCCAGCTTATTGCAGCTGTTTTTCCGGGTACATCACGTTCAGGCGCTACTATTGTAGGAGCTCTCTTAATTGGTGTTTCAAGGACTGTTGCCGCTGAGTATACATTTTTCCTTGCTATTCCGGTTATGTTTGGTGCGAGTCTTCTGAAGCTTGTTAAATTTGGATTTCATTTTACAGGGGAAGAGGCTGCTATTCTGATTATCGGCATGATTGTGGCATTTGTTGTTTCACTTATTGTTATCAAATTCCTGATGGGCTACATAAAGAAGCATAACTTTATTGTGTTTGGATGGTACCGTATAGTTCTTGGTGCGATTGTGCTGCTTTGTGGTATCGCAGGGCTTCTCTAAATACATTTTGACGCAATTTTGCAGGAAGAGGGTTTAAGACATGCATGATGAATTGACAGCAAATGATATAAAGAAAATGGAGGACGAGATAGAGTACAGAAAGCTCGTTGTCAGAAAGAAGGCTCTTGATGACGTAAAGGTGGCGAGAGCCCAGGGTGACTTGAGCGAGAACTTCGAGTACAAGGCCGCCAAGCAGTTTAAGAACCAGAACGAGAGCCGTATCAGATACCTTGAGAAGATGATTAAGACTGCCGTTGTCATATCCGATGAGTCAAAGGATGATGAGGTGGGTATGTTCAATACGGTTGATGTGTATTTTGAGGATGATGATGAGACTGAGACATACAAGATTGTCACAACAGTAAGGGGCAATTCCTTAAAGAATCTGATAAGCAAGGAGTCACCGCTTGGTGCAGCTATATTCGGGCACAAGGTGGGTGACAGGTGTGAGGTAAAGGTAAATGATGACTACTCATACTTTGTTAAGATAATGAAAATACAAAATACTGTCGACGACGGCAGTGATGATTTGCGTAAATTTTAATCTGGGTTTAATTTTTGAGTCTTATAGGGATTCCAAAAAGATTAATATGTTTATGACTATATAATGTTTAATGTCAGAAATGGGGAGATTTATATGATTAAATTAAAAACTTTTGGCAGCTTTACGGTAGGTAATGGCTTAACATCTGTCCAGGAAGGGGCATGGAGGTCTGAGAAGCTTGAAAAGCTGTTTGTATATCTGGCGATGAACAGAAACAGGGGTGTCTGTATAGAGGATATTTCAGAGGCTATATGGCAGGTTGAGGAGGAGACTGATAATCCGGTAGGAGCCCTTAAGAATCTGGCATACAGGCTCAGAAAGGCTCTAAGAGATGCCTCCTTTGGCGAGGAGTGCATAGTTTCTGTTAGAGGCGGCTTGTACAAATGGAATGATGATGTGGAAGTAACCATTGATGTCGAAGAGTTTGACAGATATATAAATGAGGCTGAGATGGCATTTTGCAGGAGCAAGGAGACCGCTATTGAAAGCTATGAGAAGGCCATAGCCCTTTACCATGGAGATTTCCTGCCTCTTAGGACAGATACACACTGGTTTATGACGCTCAATGCATTTTACCATTCCAGATACGTAAATACAGTAAAGGCTCTGGCAAAGCTGTATATTGATACAGGCTGCTATGAGAAGCTTGAGCAGCTTTGCACCAGGGCTATTGTATATGAACGTTCGGATGAGCAGATATACTCATATCTGATTGTAGCACGCATGCGTACCAAAAAGGTACAGATGGCTTTTGATACTTATGAGACTGCCAAGGCTATTATGGACAAGGATCTTGGTGTTAGAAAGACTGTCATGCTCAACAAGGTGTATGAGGAGCTTTTATCTGTCACAAAGGGTGCTTCAAGCTACAATATAGATGAAGTGAAGGACGATATCAGTGAGGAGAGCATGAATGGTGTTTTCATGTGCGGATATCCTGTGTTCAAGGAAATCTATCAGCTGGAGGTCAGAAAGAGTGCCCGTTCTACGATTCCGGAGAGTCTGGTGCTTGTCACTGTTGTGCCAATGTATAGCAGTCAGCCGGATAAGAATCATAGTCAGATGAAGGATTCCATGCATACACTTGAAAGAGCACTTAGAAAGTGCCTGCGTGTGGGGGATGTGGCAGCAAAGTACAGTGATTCACAGTACATTGTGCTTTTGTCGAAGTGCTCATGCGATACAGCCTCCGATGTCATGAAGCGTATTATCGATAGGTTCAATCATACGTGTGACACACATAGTAATATGACGATACAATTTGATATTGAGCCGGTAAGCTGCTACAGCAGTTTTGTGAGTGACAAATGATATTTTCTGATATAGAGGTGCTTTTTTTGAAGAGACTTATTAACATTATTTCCAGTATAATTTTATTAATTCTTGTTTTAATTATTATTGTAATATTTGCTCCCAAGCTGTTTAGTATCGAGCCGATGGTAATTGTAAGCGGCAGCATGGAACCTTCTTACATGAAGGGGAGCCTATTGTATGTAAAGGAGAGTGCCGGTGGGATACAGACAGGTGATGTCATTACCTTTTACAGAAATGGCGAGCTTGTGACTCACAGGGTAGTTGAAATAAATACAGATGAAAAGACCTACACTACAAAGGGCGATGCCAATCAGGTGAATGATGTACAGCCGGTTGCATGGTCTGATGTGGTCGGAGTGCCCGTGTTTGATATCCCGGTGCTTGGTTATCCTGCTTCTTTTTTAGGAACCACGCAAGGTAAATTTGTATTCATTGTATTGTTGATTATTTTTACCGGTATTACAGTACTGACTGATAAAAAAATGGAGAAAACAAATGGTTAAGAAAGTAATTAGATTTATAGTTCTGATAATTGGTCTGTCTCTTGTGGCTTATTCAGGTTATCATCTGTTTAAGATTTATTCGGACTATAATACCTCGGATAAGACATATGAGAAGCTTCAGGATGAGTATGCATTGGACGATTCAAAGAAGGATGATGACAGCACGAAAGGCAGTGAAGCACAGTCACCGTGGTATGATGATATAGATATTGATTTCGCCGGTCTAAGGAGCGAAAACCCTGATGTGGTTGGCTGGATTTATTTTGAGAATGAGGATATCAGCTACCCTGTCATGTATTCGGGGGATAACAGCTATTACCTCAGAAAGACCTTTAAGAGAGAGCATGCCACTGCAGGCTCCATCTTCCTTGAGGGTTCAAACAAGACTGATTTCAGCGACTGTCATACAATCATTTATGGACACAATATGAAAAACCTGTCTATGTTTGGAAAGCTTAAGTACTATAACCGTGATGAGAATTACTATGACAGCCATCAGTATTTCCAGATACTTGTCGATGGTAAAAAGTATAGGTACCAGATTTTCTCATATGAGACGGTTAGTGATGACAGTGATGAGTATACTGTGGGCTTTGAGCCTGACGAGACATTTGGCAAATTCGTACAGAGGATGGCTGCCTCATCAATGAAGGATACAGGCATAGTCCCGACAAAGGATGACAAGGTTGTGACGCTTTCAACCTGTTCCACAAGCGGTGAGACATACAGGTTTGTGGTACATGGTGTGAGAGTTGATGAGCATTGATAATGAAAACAGGTGTATAATATGAAAAAAGAAGATGAATTACTTAAAGAGCTTACCGATATGGTAAAGGAAACAAAGAAGGGGCAGATTAAGTGGAAGCTTTCCTGTCAGACTACAGAGTACAATGATGAGGCCGTAAAGCCGACAGTTACAGAGGATGGCATCACCTGGACTGTTGATGAGTGCTACGTGTCATATGAGTGTACCTATAAGGGCAGTGATTTTGTGATGATTACATATGAGATGATTCATACTGCCGGTGATAAAAGACAGACAACCAACCTTGTTTTTTTACCGCCGCTTGGCATCAGATACTTTGATATCAGCACACTGCTTCCATACTCAGTGCCGGCATCTAATATTCTCACATACGAGATTCACACGCTGTGGCTATTGCTGCTTGAGATGTATAAGAGTGACAACACAAGCGTAGAGCTTGATGCGAGCTCCAGGGAGCTTATGATTGAAGAATAGGGGATATGATATATGTATGCAGTGATTACAGGAGCAAGCTCAGGAATAGGTGAACAGTTTGCAAAGAAACTTGCGAAGGAGGGGTATGACCTGATTCTTGTTGCCAGAAGGCGGGAGAGACTTACAGCTCTTTCTGATAAGCTTAAAGCCACACATAAGGAGCTTGAGTGTGATATTTTTACCGCGGATCTGATGCAGCTTGATGAGTGTCAGAGACTTTCGGACTATCTCGAGGAAAAAGACATAGAAATATTTATAAACAACGCAGGCTACGGTGATTGCGGCCTGTTTGAGGAGACTGATATAGCTAAGGAAATGGGCATGATAGATGTCAACGTGCGTGCTGTACACTTCCTGACGAAAAAGCTTTTAAGACAGATGAGGGTAAAGGACAGAGGTTTTATATTAAATGTGGCAAGCTCTGCGGGGCTTATTCCTGCCGGTCCGTACATGGCTGCCTATTATGCCTCTAAGGCATATGTTGCGAGCCTTTCAAGGGCTGTTGCATGTGAGCTTCGACAGAGCCACAGCCATGTGTATGTGGGGTGCCTGTGTCCGGGACCGGTTGATACAGAGTTCAATGATGTGGCGAATGTGCGATTTGCGCTGAAGGGGATTTCCGCTGAATACTGCGCCAATTATGCCATAGACCGGATGATGAAGCACAAAACGGTCATAGTGCCTACTCTCAGGATGAAGCTTGCTACAACCTGTGGCAGATTTCTGCCACAATCTTTGTATATAAAGATTGTTTCACATCAGCAAAAGAAAAAATGGCACATTGACTAAAAAGTTTTTGAAAATTGGTTGAATTGCCCTATTTACAGTTATTGTAAATTTTATTATAATGTATACGAAAATAAACGAAAAGGATAGTGCTATGAAATTAGGAGCGATTTATTCAAAGGAAAAGACAACATTTACACTGTTTTCGCCTGTTGCGGACAGTGTTTTTGTTATTTTTTATGATAAGGGAAATGATTCGGCCGAGAAAGGCAGGCTTGAGATGATGCGCGGAGAGGGAGAGCTTCGCAGTATTTTTTCTGCTACGGCAGAGGGGAATCTGGATGGTGTTTATTATACATATGAGGTTCACACCTCAGATGGCACATTCAGCTCGCATGATCCGTATGCAAGAGCCTGCGGTGTAAATGGGCACAGGTCTATGGTTATTGACCTGTCAAAGACTGATCCTGATGGATTTGCAGATGAGGACAGGCCAAAGCTTGCAGACCCCATGAGCATGGTTATCACTGAGGTGTCTGTCGCGGATGTGTCTGCCGGTGCATCTGCTCATTCCAGGTATCCGGGTAAGTTTAAGGCATTTACTGAGGATAAGACTCTTTCGTACTTCAAGGATATGGGAGTGACACATCTGCAGCTTATGCCGTCGTATGATTTTGCCAGCATTGACGAGAGTGATTCCTTAAAGGAGCAGTATAACTGGGGCTATGATCCGTACAATTACAATGTGCCGGAGGGCTCTTACTCGACAGATCCGTTTAATGGAGCCGTGAGAGTGAGAGAGTATAAGGAGATGGTACACTCGATTCATGAGGCGGGTCTTGGTGTAATCATGGATGTGGTTTACAATCATACATTCAATGTTCATGACAGCTGCTTTTACAAGACTGCGGGCAATTATTTCTACCGCATGCTGGATGCTGCAAAGTACTCTGATGCATCAGCCTGTGGCAATGAAATAGCCTCAGAGAAGCCTATGGTCAGAAAATATATCATTGATTCGCTGTGCTACTGGGCGAGTGAGTATCACATTGATGGCTTCAGGTTTGATCTGATGGGAGTACTTGATATCGAGACATTGAACGAAGCCAGAAAAGCTCTCTTAAAAATAAATCCTGATATAATAATGTACGGAGAGGGCTGGACAGGTGGAGAGAGCACTCTGCCAGAATCAGAGCGTGGCATGAAAATAAATGCTCCAAGGACACCGGGCATCGGCATGTTTTCGGATGATATACGTGATGCGGTAAAGGGACATGTGTTCTATATGGATGAGCTGGGCTTTGTCAATGGAGCTGCAGACAGAGGTGAAGAGCTAAAGCAGGCTGTTACGTGTGCTAAGTGGGCCAAATCGCCTATGCAGTCGATTAACTATCTGTCATGTCACGACAACTATACTCTCTGGGACAGGTTTATCATATCCAATTCACATGAGAGTGAAGAGATGCGTATCCGTATGAATAAGCTTGCAGCAGCCATCCTTTTTACAGCGCAGGGGATTCCGTTTTTCCTGCATGGAGAGGAGTTTGCGAGAACAAAGATTAGTGAGGCTGATGGTACTCCTGTAGAGAACAGCTATTGCAGTCCTCTCTCTGTCAATGCAATAGATTATGACAGGGCTGAGCAGTTTTCGGACCTTAAAGCCTACTATAAGGGGCTTATAGCACTAAGAAGGGCTCACAAGTCATTTTATCTTGACACAGTAGATGAGATTAAGAAATCCGTACATTTCATGGATGATATGCCTGATGGCGTTGTAGCATATACTATTGATAACGATACAGAGAAGGTGTTCGTAGCTTACAATGCCGGCAAAAATAAAATCACAATTAAACTTGCAGACGCTTTGTGGGAGGTTCTCGCAGATGAAGCTTCTGCGGGAGATAAAGCTCTTTACACAATAAAAGACCAGGCAATAATACCTGGGGTATCATGCCTGGTTGCAGTTTGCAAATGTTAGTGAGTTGATTTATTTATATAGCTTGTCTTGTATTTTGAATATACGATTTTCTGGCTGCGATACAGGCCAAAGTATCCTGACAGCATATAGCTGAATGGAATTGCCAGAAGAAAGTACGGCATGCCGTCGTAGCCAAACAGCTCAAAGCTGATGAGCAGTGATGTAATCGGACAGTTGGTGACACCACAGAACAGTGAAATCATGCCGACAGCTGTACACAGCGATGGCTCAAAGCCTGTCAGGTTGCCAAACAGGCATCCAAAGGTTGCGCCTATGAAAAAGGATGGTACAATCTCGCCGCCCTTAAAGCCTGCGCCAAGAGTCAGTGCGGTGAAGATGATTTTCTTGCGCAGTTCGGGGATACCCCAGGCTTTGCGAATCGTCTGAATCACCTTAGATCACCTCTGCCTTTCCGCCGGCTGCCTCAATCTTGCTCTTAGCACCTTCGGAGAAAGCGGCTGCTTTAACGGTCAGCTTCTTGGTCAGGTCTCCGTTTCCAAGAA
>OHRA01000281.1_pt1 | contig 22749 bp, 22 predicted proteins | sample 1578241 | NCBI WGS metagenome assembly OHRA01 (sample SAMEA3879597, study PRJEB24766) | human gut metagenome | biome: human-associated habitat; feature: feces | place: USA | collected 1985/1987 | reverse complement strand
TTAAAAAGATTTTCATTCAAATTTAGTCGTGATGAATTTTCGCTAATTTTTTTTGCAGGGATTCCAGCTACTGTAACACCATTTTCAACATCCCTTGTTACAACTGCATTTGCTCCAATACACGCATCATTACCAACACTAATTTTCCCAATAATCTTTGCACCTGCTCCGATGTAAACATTGTCACCTATTTTTGCAGCTTCATTAACGCCACTGGTAGAACCGATACAAACATCTGCCATAATCCGGCAATTCTTTCCAATTTTTGCAGTTCCATTGATAATAATCGTACCGTAATGAGGCAATGAAAGCCCTTCTTCCGCTACATTCAAAGGAATAGTAAAGCCTAATTTAATTCCCAATTGTGTATACCGGAATAAATAGTACTTACCAACAATTTTCCCAAACACCCCTGTTGTTGTATTTCTATAATATTCTGCCTTTCTCAAATAAATCTTATATTTCCATATTAAATTTGGCCATCCCCCTATAAAGCTTGGCCTTTCACCTACGTATCCCTCTGCCAGAGCATCCCGCTTTAAGAAATACTGCAGATCTTCTTTATTCTTAATCATTTCTTTCCTCCAACTCTGGCACTCTAGTGTTAATCCTCTATTTTCCTAATAAACTTTGCCGGATTTCCAGCCCATATTTCATTTTTAGGTATATCCTTTGTCACTACAGAACCTGCACCAATTATACTATGCTTTCCAATATGCACACCCTTCAATACAAAACTACCTGCACCAATAAATACTCCTTCATCTATTTTTACAGGAGCCGTATTGATCGGAGCACCTTTATAATTTCCTTTGACACGTTCAGTATATTCCAATGCATGAAAATCAGTATCATATATTTTACAACCTGATCCCAATAAGACATTATCTTCTAAGACAATACTATTAGCACAGGTAAATGCTGCATTTGATATGCCACAATTGTTTCCAATCATTAGATGACCATTATCAACCATCTGTATATACATTCCATCTCCGCATCCTATTGGATTCGCCTTTGCGGAGGAATTGATATAAACATCATCGCCAATATCAACTCTGCCTTCTAATTGATGGAATAAACAATATACCTTACCTCTAACCTGCAAATTAGCACCATAATGAATACCATTCAATTTGAACGCAATCTTATTGATTGGCGTCCAGAATTTTGTTGCATATATATTTACAAATTTTCTAAAATAAAAATGTAACCTCATTTTGACTCCTCAAAAATTTGTTTATAAATGTTTACTAGTGTTTTAAAATTTACATCGACATCATGCGTCTTTCGGGCATGAAGTCTCGCAGATTTTCCAAATTCTGTAGCTTTCTTGTCATTTGCGAACAAGTCCATAACATAATATGCAAGCATATAACTCTCATCCAGCGGATACACATATCCTTCTTTATTATGTATCATTAAGTCTGACACACCGCCCACATCTGATGAAATGCATGGAAGTCCTAAAATCATTGCTTCTCCTAACGAATTAGGAGAATTTTCGATTGTTGACGGAGATACAAAAACATTAGTACTAAGCATTTGTGCTTTCATTGCTTCTGCATTTTGTGGTCCTAGAAATCGTACATTTTTAGTCAAACCATACTTTTTCAAAAGTTTCTGAATATATAAAGCGTAAGTTGAACCTTTAATAAAATTATCTTTACTCAAATCTGCTCCTGCCACATTAATTATCAAATCAGGAAATCTCTGTTTGACAATATTTGCAGCATTTAAAAGGAGATGAAATCCTTTAATCGGATAAGAAGCTTGACTAACAAAGATACTATGTCTTACGCAGTTATCTACTTCCCATTCTTTATCATAAAAATTCTTTCGCAACGTTTCATTGCAAAAAAGATAATTTGCCTTTGGATTAACAAGATTTACGCATCCTTTGTCCCAGTTTGTCCTTCCTATAACATAGTGTACATTTTGCAATGTTTTAGATTCACTTTCTCCGCGACGTATATAAGCTTTGTATCCAGAGTACACGCTTTCTCTCTTTATGAAGCCCTTAACTGTCTTTCCATATTTAACTAAGAGTGGGATTTGAAATAAGTAGTGTTCAGCATATGGTGCAACCATTCCTTGGATAGAAACCACTACCCGATTATCCATTCCGACATTTTTAGCTGCTTCTGTTAAAAAGAATGAATGCTGAAACTCTGTTCCATGTACGTGAATAACATCTGGTCTCTCATCCAACAAGATTTTTTCCATTTTAGAAATATACTCATCGCCGTTCAGATTTCCTGCGTTCATTTTAATAGGATTAAAATAGATGCCATAATAAGATAAATGATCATTTTTTCCTTTTTCTCCTGCAACATTCGGTGAAGGATAAATAACCACCAGATTATTTTCTTTTATGAACTTTTCAGAGATCTGATCAAGCCATCCGCCCACATATGTCTTATTCACTTCTCCTTGTGCTTTATATACAATTGGTAGTTTTACATTTACTAACCAAAGAACTTTCATAATTCGTATCCCCTTACTCTTTACTCAGGAAATTTATAATTCTATTTCCATAAGAATGAAAATCAAATTTTTCGACTGCTGTTTTGCGAGCATTTGCACGCATTTCTTTCAACATTCCATTCTTTTTGCATTCTATTGCCTTCTTAACAGCAAGCTTACATGCTTCTGTATTATCTTTATCAAACTGAATAGAATCGTACCCATCTTGTAAATATGTTTCTGTGTAATCGCCTACTTTAGAACATACTGGGACAATTCCATAATTCATCATTTCCGGAACTTTACTAGGAAAATTAGAAATTGTTACTACATTTTCTGGTCTGGCAAGCAACAAATAGTCTGATTGATTATATAAATTCATCAAATCATAATACTCCATCCAGCCATGGTAAATAATTACATCTTTTAATTGTGAAATTGCTTCATCCGAATCAAGAATTTGGATTAATTTTTCTTTTGTCATGCTACCGGTCAAATGAAAGCGTATACCTTTTTTTTCTTCATCAGAAAGATTACATAATGCTTTTATCATACACGGAAAGGAATCTTTATCACTTGCAGATCCTGGATATATAAAATTTACAAATTTCGAATTCACATCCACAACATGACCTTCTTCTGCATCTATTAGAGCTGGAACGATCATGGTTTCACATTGATTTTTCAAACAGTAGTTTTCCAAATTTTTGCTGATTGGAATTGCTTTCTTAAAATCTTTTGCTCTTTTCTGGAATGCATACTTCCACAGTATATATAAAATAGAAAATTCACCATGCTTATATTGATAAGGTTGAAACCATTCTACTTCACAATATGCCTTATGAGAATTTGAAACCATTTTATATGACAATGCCGCTTGCTGAGTTGCTAACTCTGTTGTGTAGACTACTATACAATCGTTAGAACTTGCTCGAAAGTAGTCCAATGCCTTTGTGTAGTTTTTTCTCCTCAAGAAGTAAGCTTGCAAATAGTTTTTTGCACCTAATTTTGAAGCATTAATATTAAAATATTGAATCTTATTTTCAGATTCATCTTGGATTTCATAAAGCTCACTTTCATGTTCATCTAACTTCATACCAATAACGATTACTTTCCAACCACGTGATGATACCGCTTTTGCAAAATTTCTAATATAATTTGCATTTGCAGTTCCGTATGGAACCGGGTCATTTGTAAGAATGAATAATCTTTGTTCTATCATCTTTCCTGTCACTCGTTTCTATAAAAATCGCTCATATATGCATTCCAGAAGTTTAATATGTGCTTCTAGCGAGTAGTGCACTTTTACTAAATTAATACTTTTCTCTCCTGCAGCCTTTGATGAACTTTCATTTGATAAATATTGCGTCAAATATTTGGCCATCATCTCAATATCCCCAGCTTGGCAACAATATCCGTTTTCTTCATTAAGCACAATCTTCGGAATACCTCCTACATTTGTGCTGACAATAGGTAGTCCATACCCCATCGCATCCAAAATTGCCATCGGCATTCCTTCATTATAAGAAGGTAAAAAGAACACATCTGCTGTTCTTAACAGTTCGTCCTTCTTTTCGTTTCTAACCCAGCCAGGAAATAACACATGATCAGCAATGTTTCGGTTTGTCAGTTCTCTCTTGGATTTTTCTTACAATAGTCCTCAATATCATTTTTATATACGTGGCTTGTTAATGCCGTTATCTCGTGGTATTTATCAAGCTCTTTTATCCAATTCCATCCAACTGCACGCTCTGATCCATCATACGGACTACAAGCATACACTGAGGCTAATACCTTCATCCTTATTTTCCCCTTATCATTGCATTCCAAATAAACTTCGTATTAGTGCTCCAATACCTCTTAAACAGTCTCTTCGGATCTTGTACTAAGCGATACACCCATTCCAGATTATGTTTCTGCATCCACATCGGAGCACGCTTAATATTCTCTGCATAATAGTCAAATCCGGCTCCAACACCAAGCATCAGTCCATCAATTTTCCCCTGATGTTCTGCCATCCACTTTTCCTGTTTTGGTGCTCCAAGTCCGACCCATACAAAGTCCGGTTTTGTTTCATTAATTCTCTCTATAATTGCCTTATCTTCCTCTTCCGTTAATGGTCTAAACGGAGGACTGTACATTCCAGCAATTTGAATTCCCGGATAATTACTTGTGAGTTTTTGATACAACAGCTCCAATGTTTCTTCTTTGCTACCATAAAAATAATGACGATACCCTTTCTTTGCAGAGATCTCAAAAATCTCTCCCATTAAACTTGGGCCTGTTGTGCGCTCCATATTCTTATAACCGCGTTTCTGACCAACATTAGAAAGAGGACCGCCATCTGGAATTGCCATTAACCCACCATTCTGAATTGCACAGTAAGCCGCATCTTCAAAACTGGTTACAGTTGTATGTACATTTGAGACACATATATAGTCTCCTTTTATTTCCAAAATATTTTTTTCGAGATAGTCTACCAACCACTCCATATTGATTGCCGCAATATTAACGCCCATAATATTGCAAGTTGGAATGTGTCTTTTATCAACCTTTCTCTTATACTCCATTTCTCGCACCTTTTCCTCTTTTCTACTTATATGGAAGGCTCATATTGAGCCAAGCAATCTATTTAAAACAGTGTGTTCATCATCCGTATCGGATGATCTATCGCACTGTAGTTATCATTTTTCTCACAGTGGTCATCTTTTTTCCGACCACCACTGAATCTTTCATGTAGACCTGTCATGGGCCACTCACTCATTTCGCTTCAACCGAAATTTTATGGTAGACACCTTCATACCAGTTCATATCTCACTCTTGTTGCAACATGAACAATCATCTACCCCTCACCACCTCTAATTCTTCGGAAAAATGAAGGTATCATGTCACTACCTTGCTCTGCAATAAAACAGGCTCGCAGTAGGGGTATTTTGCATGAGTTTTATACGCCACCGTAGACCATTATGCCGCCACTGAAAGTTTCAGGTAGACATTCGTAGAAACGCAACTATAACAACATCCGTATCAGAATAGGTAACTTTTATATTTAGTGTCATTACTTATTCCATTACTTTTGTTTTTACCTTTAGCTATACGTTTAATTTCCACAAAAAAGAAAAATATCTCAACAATCTCTATTCCAATCCCAGTCTTCCCTCTCCTTGTTTTTTCTCCCTCTAGCTATACGTTCAATACCGATAACACCTGCAGTTTTCCCGCCCGGTTCCACTGCAGATCATCATTCATTCTACTTCATCTCTTCCATCCATTCCATCACTTGGATCCGCTGCCCTTAAGCACGACTCCGACGGTCTTGAACAGAATCTTAATATCCATTCCGATATCCCAGTTCTTGACATATTCCATATCAAGTTTTACAACTTCCTCAAAGTCAGTGATATCACTTCTTCCGCTCACCTGCCACATTCCGGTCAGTCCCGGTTTCACGGCAAGTCTTCCGCGGTGATATGGCTCATACTGTTTCCACTCATCTACTGTTGGTGGACGAGTTCCTACGAGACTCATATCTCCTTTAAGTACATTCCAGAACTGCGGAAATTCATCCAAAGATGTTTTACGGATAAACCAGCCAAGTCCGTGCTTGCTTCCATCCGCTCCGCTTCCGATGATTCTTGGGTCATTCTCCATCTTGAACATGAGCCCCTTCATCTCGTTCTGTTTCATCAGTTCTTTCTTGCGTTCCTCTGCATCCATATACATGCTTCGGAATTTATAGATTTTAAATAATTTTCCGTTTTTTCCTACTCTCATCTGAGAGAAGAAGATTGGCCCCGGTGAAGCAATATAGATTGCCGGCGCAAGGAATATTGTAATGATACCTGTCAGAATCATTCCAACGATTCCGCCACAGATGTCCATCGTTCTCTTCATCATAGCCTGTCGTGAGGAAATCACTCTGACGCTGGAAGTCAGGACTGTATATCCACCCATACGGTTAATAAACTGATTTCCTGTCCATCCCGTTCTGTTATCCAGACATTCGTGAACTGTAATTCCCATGTTCACGCATGTTTCAAACAAATCTTCCGGTATCAATGTTTTCTTCTTAATTCCAACAAGAAGAGCATCAACCCATCTTGTCTGTATGTATTCAGTTACTGTATCGATCTTACTTACGACCGGAATTCCTTCGATCAATTCATTTTCTTCCGGTTCGCGGTCTGCAAGTACGATTCCGACAATATCGAATTCATTAAATACATTCTGTTCCACTCGTTTTAACATGGAATCTATTTCATCACTTGTTGAAACAAGGAGCATATTTATTTTTGAATAGAGCATATTGCCATGTTTCAGTAAATATCTCTTCCATATGATTCGCACCGCATAAACCAAAATAACTGATATTGGAACAAATGATGTAATCACAAGACGTGAGGTCATGCTTCCCTGTTTGCTCATAAAGAGATATACGATCACAAGCACACTCACGATAAACACATGCTTCAATACATTCTTAAACTCTACAAAATATCCTCTTCTCATGATCCCATGATATGGCTCTGTAAAGAAAGCTGTACAAATGTCTACCAGTGCAATAAAAATCCCGATATTCAGATATAATCCGTTATGATCCAGATCATTTATTCCCATGCGCAATACAAAGCTGCTTACATAAGCCAGCTGTAATGCGACAAGATCTAATATGATGAAGTCCCAGTGCTTCAACCAACTGTTACTGTTCTTCCTGTACATTCTCCTCGTACACCCTTTTCCCCTGATAGTCTTCTGTCTGACTACATAACAAAACATCTGATTTTATTCATCTTAAATGTTTTGTCTGTAATTCCCCTGTAAAATGGAATATGCAGCGGATATTCTCCACTGCATATCCGACTATTCCTGTTTGCTTTTACCATAGTAGTATGAATTATACTTACTATAATATTTCTCTTTCTTCATATCCACTTTATTCAATACTGCACCGAGAAGCTTACATCCACTCTTCATAAGCTGATCTTTTGCTTTCATAGCATCTCTTCTGCTTACTGCTTCGCTCTCGATTACGAGGATTGCACCATCACACTGTTTTGCTACGATTGCTGCATCACTCATATTGATGATCGGTGGTGTATCGATTAAAACATAATCATAGGCTTTTCTCGTCTCTTCAATCAGTCTGCTGAAACGTCCCTGCTCCAAAAGCTCTGATGGGTTCGGAGCGTACGGACCGGAAAATATAATCTCAAGATTACGGTAATTTGTAGAATAAATCACTTCCTCCAAAGCAACCTGTCCACTTAAATACTGTGACAGTCCATTGGTCTTCTGCTTGATCTGGTAACGTTTGATATAACTGGATTTACGGATATCTGCATCTATAATCAGAACTCTCTTTCCCATCTTTCCAATCTCTACTGCAAGCTGGAAAGCCACGTCACTTTTTCCTTCATTCGGATAACAGCTTGTGATAACAATACTCTTCGTTTCCACACCGCTGAACTGCATATTTGTACGGAGGGTCTTAATAGCCTCTTCATAGAAGACGTCTTCTTTTCTGGAATCTGTCATCAGAACTCTCTGAATTGCCATTTATTTTTTCCTCCTTTTACTCTTCTTTTTCTTTGCTGATTTTCTGGAATTACGTGGCCCTTTTCCTGTGATAAAGTCTTTTCTATCTGGGATCGTTGCCAGTGTTGTCAGACCAAGATATTTCTCAATATCATCCTCTGATTTGATTGTATCATCCATCAGTGTGAGTAGAATGATAACACCTGCTGAAAGTACAAAGCCTGCTAATGCTCCAACCATCACATTCTTCTTTGTATTTGGACTTGTCTTGACTGTTGGAACTTCACCTTCTTCAATAATCTTTGGCGGTGTCACTTCCATCTTATCTCCGATAAAGTCAGATGATGTCTTCGCCAGTGTATCAGCAATCTTTTTTGCCATCTCCGGGTCTGTACTTGTTGCTGTGATTGAAAGGATTCGTGTATCCGTCGGATTGTCTACTGTGATACATCCTTTCAAAGCTTTGTAATCCATATCAAGGTTCAGCTCATCTACAACATCCTGCAATACCGTACGGCTTGTGATCAGAATATTGTAGTCTTTTGTTAACTGGCTGCCAATCTGAAGATCTGCCAGTGAGGAAAGTGTTGTCTCCTTTGTCAGAACCAGCATTGTAGAAGTTGCACTGTAAACTGGTGTGATAAAGATCTTTGTAGCCGCACCGGCAATCACTGCTCCGGCCAGTAGTGCTGCAAAAATGATCAGAATGTGCTTCTTCAATGCATAGAACAGTTCTCTGAGGTCAATCTCTACCTCGTCATCATCATGTGTTTTTCCCATCATTGCTCCCCTTTATCTTATTAGTTTGTTTTCTGTGATGCGAAGCGCATTATCTTTTGTTATCTTCTTAAGATATTTTCTGTCCAAATGTGTCCGCATCCAACACATTGCCTCTTTTGTATCCGGCATCCGGTTCCCGGTATTGTGCATATCCGTTCCCATCAGATGGACATTGCCTTTCTTCAGATTATCTCTGCACCAACGCGCTGTTACATCATGCCAGCTGCCACCGACAGATCTGTAGTTCATCTGAATCAATGCGTCTAACCCGATCAGTTCTTCTAATCGTTTCCCTTTTCTGAGACATCGATACCTTTCTGCATGTGCAATCACTGGGACATATCTCGTCCTTGACAAATTCTGTACTGCAGTACAGATCTCGGAATAAGGTACCGCTGGCATAAACTCGATCAGCACGTAATTGCTGTCTGCCAATGTAAGCAATTTGTCTTCTTCAAGCAGACGGATCACACTATTCGAGTAGAAAATCTCCTGTCCTGTCCAAATCTGAATTGGTTGTCTATGCTTCACCTTTCCATCCGAACCTTTCACCGGGCGGTTGGCACGACGCATCAGCTCATCCCGGAGTTGTCTCAGCTTCTCCGGATTTTTATTTGGAAACGCCCTAGAATAATGTGAAGTAGCAAATACATCTGTAATCCCCTGTCTTCTTGCTATGGAAAGCATCTGAAGACTTTCCTTCATAGAAGCCGACCCATCATCAACCCCCGGCAAGATATGGCTATGTACATCAATCATCTTTAGTCAATCCTTTATAAAAAAATAAAAGAGACACTATAAATAATTCTATTGTGCCTCCTTACATCATTTCTTTTCCACTTTCCACGGTAAATAGGATATTTCATTTTTTTAATACTGTCAAGTACTTTTTTTTCAGATTTTGATAAACTCTATATTTGGGGGATTAAAATTTGTTTATTTCTTCATTTTAGGTTCAAAAATCAATGATGACATGTATCCGAAAATCAGTGCAGCACTGATCCCTGCGGCACTTGCCTTGAATCCTCCCAGGAAAATTCCTAGGAATCCATTTTTATCAACAGCTTCCTTCACACCTTTCCACAGGACATTTCCGAATCCCAGAAGTGGAACGCTTGCGCCTGCTCCTGCAAATTTTACAAATGGTTCGTATGCTCCAATAAATCCAAGCACTGCGCCTGTACAGACGAGTAATACCATAACCCGTCCCGGCATCAGCTTCGTTCTGTCCAGAAGAATCTGCACTGCAGCGCAGATGAGACCTCCGATTAAAAATGCTTTTATATAATCCATTTTTCTATTCCTTTTCTTTTTTTAACACACACTTAGCACATTTTTTACTTCTTCCTATTATAATAGGGCTTTTCAACAGTGTTCGATCATAATCGCATGCGCAATTCCAGGCACACTTGCTCCTTCATTGAAGCTGACCGTTGACATCAATGCACCGGTCGGCACGAAGAGTATCTTTCTCCACTCTCCGCTCTCAAGCTTTGGCAGAATATAAGAAGCCAGTGTTGACGCTGCGCATCCACAGCCGCTTCCGCCGGCATGTGTATCCTGCGTCTCCTGGTCAAAGATTGTCATTCCACAATCCATATGTTTTTTTCTGATATCATATCCTCTGCTTTTCATTAGGTCAAAAAGTATGGATTGACCAATATATCCAAGATCACCTGTTATGATCTGATCATAATCTTCCTGTGTACGTCCAAGATCCTGAAAATTGCGATAAATGGTATCGGTTGCAGCCGGAGCCATACATGCCCCCATGTTCTGCGAATCCTTCAGACCAAAATCCACGATCTTCCCTATTGTGACTCCTGCAATCCGAATATGCCGGAACTGGGATTTTCTTTGATGTTGCTTATCGGAATGTATTTTATTCAGATGGCTTCCTACAAGGAAAGCCCCGCTGGCTGTCACGGTCCAGTGTGCGGAAAGTGGTCTCTGGTTCGCATATCCTAACGGAAATCGAAATTCTTTCTCTGCACTTCCGAAATGGCTGGATGTCACTGCCAGCATGTAATCTCCGTATCCTGCTGCCACACTCATTGCCGCTAATGCCAGTGCTTCTCCTGATGTGGAACATGCGCCATACAGGCCGAATATGGGAATCTGCAGATCTTCAACGCCCATAGAAGTTGCAATCCCTTGTCTGAGAAGATCTCCACCAAAGAGATACCGCACAGACTTCGGATCTACATGCGACTTTCCAAGTGCCAGTACACAGGCTTCCTTCTGCATGTTGCTTTCGGCTTCCTCCCAGGTCTCTGCTCCAAACAAGTCATCCTCATTTGTCAGATCAAAGCATTTTCCAAGCGGCCCCTGCGCTTCTTTGCTTCCGGCAACAGATGCTGCGCTTAGAAGATAAGGTGCTTTTGTGAATACAATGCTCTGTGCTCCACGAAGCTGGGACAGATGAAAAGGACCACACTCTGATTCAACTGCCCGGTTTTTGTTTCCCGTATCATTCATATCATTTCCTCATTTCTGATGTTTCATTATTTATTTTTAAGGATATTATTTTCATTTTTGTGAAAAACTATGTGTAGAATTTAAAAACAAAAAGAAGGGATTTTCATTTATGGACAAAATAGAACAATTAAAGCAACAGAAGCAATACGAAGCCTATGTCAAAAAGAAAACACCACAGCACAATGTGTGGTTCAACATGATGAAGGCGTTCTTCCTTGGTGGAACGATCTGCCTGATTGGACAATGTATTTATCATTTCTGTGAATTGAAAAAACTTTCCCCGGATGACTGCAGCAGCTGGACTTCTATTCTGCTCATTCTTCTGAGTATCCTTCTCACCGGTACCGGAATTTATCCACTGCTTGCCAAATGGGGCGGTGCCGGTGCACTTGTTCCGATTACCGGCTTTGCCAACTCTGTTGCTGCACCTGCGATTGAATATAAGAAGGAGGGGCAGGTTTTTGGTATTGGTTGTAAGATCTTCACGATTGCCGGGCCTGTGATCTTGTATGGAATTGTGACAAGTTGGGCGCTTGGAGTTGTATATTGGGTATGGACGTTGATGTGAAACAAGAAATGTGTTAGATAAATGTATTAGGAAGCCGCTATTCACGGCTTCCTAATCTTTCTTTAAAATCTGTATAATCAAATACGGTTAGCTGCTGCATGGTTCTGTCAGCATGTCTGATCCAGATATCCGGTAATGGCATCCCGTTAAATGTATTGTTTTTGCAAGTCGTATAAATCGCCATATCTCCAAACAGAAGAAGATCTCCGTATTCCGGTAATTTGCTGAATTTATAGTCTCCGATCACATCCCCTGACAGGCAGGTTGGACCTCCTAACCGGACTGTAATCCCACTATCTGTTGTCTCATCCGATGCTCCCAGAAGCGGTGGGCGATAAGGCATTTCCAGTACATCCGGCATATGGCAGGCGGCGCTGGCATCTACGATTGCAATCTGTGTGTCTCCATTTTTCAGAACATCCAGCACACTGGTCAGAAGAAATCCTGCATTCAATGCCCAGGCTTCTCCCGGCTCCAGATAAACCTCAACCTTCCATTCTTCCTGTGCCATTTGAATGCATCGCTCCAGTCGCTCAATATCATATCCTGGTCTTGTAATATGATGACCACCGCCAAAATTGATCCATTTCACTTTGGCAATCAAATCACCGAACTGTTTCTTTACGGAAGCAAGGGTTGTCTCCAGATCATCCGAGTCCTGCTCACAGAGTGTATGGAAATGAACCCCATCCAAAAGTTCCATCAACTCCGGATTCTTCACAATTGCTTCATCCCACTGTACTCTTGTTGTACCCATGCGGCTTCCCGGTGCACAAGGGTCATAAATCTCATGTCCCTCCTGGGTAGAGCATTCCGGATTGATCCTGAGTCCCACGCTTTTTCCTGCCTCTTTCGCCATTCTTCCAAAGCGAAGAAGCTGGGACGGAGAATTAAATACAATATGATCGGCATACTGAAGAAGTTCCTCGAATTCATCCGCCCGATACCCTGCACAGAATACATGAACTTCTTTTCCCGGCATTTCCTCTGCACCCAGTCTTGCCTCATACAATCCACTGGCCTCTGTACCCGCCAGATACGGTTCAAAAAAAGGATAACAATCATAATTACTGAATGCTTTCTGTGCCAGAAGCATCTTACATCCTGTCCGTTCTGCTACTTCACCGAGCAGTTTTGCGTTTTCTATAAGTGCTTTTTCATCCAGTATATAACAAGGTGTTTTGATGTTCTGAAATTCCGGCGGAATAATTCCGCCGGTGGCTGTAAATGGTGCTCTTTTATCTAATCTTTCCATCAGTCTACCAACTTCGGATCATGATTTTCACTGCGCGGCAGACCATAACGGTCAAGTGCATCCAGGAACGGATCCGGATCAAATTCCTCTACGGTATATACACCTGGTCTGATCCATTTTCCAGTCAGCATCATCAACGCTCCGCACATTGCCGGAACACCTGTTGTATAACTGATTGCCTGGCTTCCAACCTCATGGTAGCATTCCTGATGATCGCATACGTTATAGATATAGTAAGTCTTCTCTTTTCCATCTTTTACACCGGTAAAAATACAGCCGATATTTGTTTTTCCTTTTGTGCGTGGACCAAGACTTGCCGGATCCGGAAGAAGTTCTTTCAGGAACTGGATCGGAACGATTTCCTGTCCATTGTACTGGATCGGTGTTGTAGAAAGCATTCCTACATCTTCAAGACAACGCATATGATCCAGATAGCTTTGTCCAAAAGTCATAAAGAAACGAATACGTTTCACACCTGGAATTGTTTTTGCAAGAGACTCTATTTCCTCATGGTGAAGCAGATACATGTCCTTGTCTCCGACCTGATCAAAGTTGTATTCTCTCTTAATATCCATCGGCGGGATTTCTACCCAATGTCCATTTTCCCAGTAACTTCCCGGTGCACTTACTTCACGAAGATTGATTTCCGGATTAAAGTTTGTCGCAAATGCATATCCATGATCACCGCCATTGCAGTCCAGAATATCAATGGTATCAATCTGATCAAATTCATGTTTTAATGCGTATGCACAATATGCCTGTGTAACACCCGGGTCAAATCCGCATCCAAGCAGTGCTGTAAGACCTGCATCTTCAAATTTTTTGCGGTATGCCCACTGCCAGGAATAATCAAAATATGCTGAAAATCCTTCTTCTTTACAGCGTTTTTCGTAAATTGCACGCCACTTCGGATCATCCGTATCTTCCGGCTCGTAGTTTGCTGTATCCATATAATTTACACCACATGCCAGACACGCATCCATAATCGTCAGATCCTGATATGGAAGCGCAATGTTCATTACCAGATCCGGTTTGTAATCATTGATCAGTTCGATCAGCTGATCCACATCGTCTGCATCAACCTTGGCTGTCGTAAGAACTGTTTTTGTCTTTCCTTTCAGCTTTTCTGCAAGTGCATCACATTTTTCCTTTGTACGGCTTGCAATACAAAGTTCTGTGAAGACCTCATCTGCCTGACAACATTTCTGAATTGCTACACTGGCTACTCCTCCGCAGCCGATTACAAGTACTCTGCTCATAACTCTTCTCCTTTTCTTCAACAGTTGTATATTTATAATTGCTCTCTTATAAGTTGCCGGTTTATTTTGCAATTGCAAGAAGCAGTTCACGAAGAACCTTACATGCTGTTGCGGTTGAGACACCACTTGCATCCAGCATAGGAGCAAGTTCATTCACATCCGCTCCTACTACATTTGCCTGCGCAACTGTACGGATGGCTTCAAGAAGTTCTAAGAAAGTTACTCCCCCCGCCTCCGGAGTCCCTGTTCCCGGAAATACTGCCGGATCCAGACAATCCAGATCAATTGTAAAATAAATTGGTACATTTTTCTCTTTCAGTTCTCTTACAGTCTCTTCCAGTCCGTCAAAAGAAAGTGGATGGAAATCTGTATGCTGCGCGGCAAATCTAAATTCTTCTCTCTCTCCGCTTCGGATACAGAACTGATGAATACGTCCGTCTCCCAGAAGATCATGGCATCTTCGCAGAACGCATGCATGACTCAATCTGGCTCCCAGATAATCATCCCTTAAATCTGCATGTGCATCAAAATGGATGATATGTAGATTCGGATATTTCGCAGCTACAGCGCGTACTGCTGCCAGCGTCACCAGATGTTCTCCTCCCAGAAGCAATGGAAATTTATCTGATTTCAATATTTCTTCTGCTCTCTTTTGAATATCCGAAAGCGCCATTTCACTGCTTCCAAAGCAAAGTTCCAGATCCCCACTGTCAAATACACTGATATCCATAAGGTCTCTGTCCTGATATGGACTGTAAGTTTCAAGTCCGAAACTCTCATGACGCATAGCTGCCGGACCGAATCTTGCGCCCGGACGAAAACTTGTCGTCGAATCAAATGGCGCACCATAAAGGACAATCGATGCTTCCTCAAAGCTGCTTTCGCATCCGATAAAAGTTTCTATATTCGGTAAAATCATGAATTATTCCTCCACTTCTTTCAGCATATCTTCCAGAAATGCCGGAAGGTAAAATGCTCCTTTATGGAGTCTTGTTGTATAGTAACGTGTACGAAGATTTAATGCATTCCATGCTTCTGCGTCCAGATCATCTACGGGATGATATTTTTTGCTGGCAAATCCAAACAACCAGTAACCTGCGGCAAAGGTTGGGATATGTGCCTGATAAACACGACTGATCTGAAATGTACTGGCAATTCTTTTATGGCTTCGCTGCATTGCATGTGCATCTTCTGCGTAGAATGGACTTCCCTGCTGATTGACCATAATTCCATCCTCTTTCAACGCATTGTAACAATTTCCATAGAATTCGCGGGTAAACAATCCTTCCGATGGACCAAACGGATCAGAAGAATCTACGATAATAAGATCATATTTTGCCTCGCATCTTCGGATAAAACGGAGTGCATTTTCGTAATGAAGATGTACTCTTCTGTCATCCAGTCTGCATGCATTTTCCGGAAGGTATGCACGACATGCTTCGACAACCATCGGATCCATTTCTACCAGATCAATGTGCCTGACCCTGTCGTATCTGGTCAGTTCACGAACGACACCGCCATCTCCGGCTCCAATCACCATAATCTCTTTTGCTTCTTTATGAATCGCCATCGGCACATGCGTGATCATCTCATCATAAATAAATTCGTCACGCTCCGTCAGCATTACATTTCCGTCCAAAGTCAGAACACGGCCAAATTCCGGTGTCTCAAAAATATCAATTCTCTGATAATCACTCTGTCTGGAAAAGAGCTGACGATTTACCCGGATACTGTGTTTCACATCCGGTGTATGGAATTCTGAAAACCACATTTCCATTGTTATTACCTCCCTGTCAGAACATTCAGTTTCAAAATATCCGGATCTTCCGGTCCGGTCATATTACAACCCTTCGCTTTTGCATACTCGATATAATCCAGAATTTCTGCTGTAATGCGTTCCCCAGGCGCAAGGATCGGAATTCCAGGCGGATAACACATCACAAATTCACTACAGACCATACCTTCTGTTTCCCTGAGTGGCAGACTGCACTTATCTGCATAAAAAGCATCCTGTGGGCTGGTCACTACCTGAGGATCAATATATTCCTGACTCAGAAGTCCTGTTCCGTCTGTCTGAAAACGTCTGCGGATCTCTGCAAGTGCACTCACAAGCCGTTCTACTTCCTGTGCGCGGTCTCCGATCGAAAGGTAGGCAAGAATATTTCCGATATCTCCAAATTCGATCTGAATGTCGTATTCGTCACGCAGAATATCATAAACTTCAATTCCTGCGAGTCCGATATCTAACGTATGTACACTTAATTTTGTAATATCAAAATCAAAAACAGAATTTCCATTTACCAGTTCTTTTCCAAATGCATAATAACCACCGATTGCATTGATTTCTTCTCTGGCATATTCTGCCATATCTGCTACCTGATGGAAAATCTGACGGCCACGCTGTGCAAGATTCCTTCTTGAAATGTCAAGACTCGACATCAGAAGATAGCTTCCTGATGTTGTCTGTGTCAGATTGATGATCTGCCGCACATACCCGGCATGTACGTCCGGACCTGTAAGAAGCAGACTCGACTGTGTAAGACTGCCTCCGCTTTTGTGCATGGATACAGACGCCATGTCTGCACCTGCCTCCATAGCTGAAACAGGAAGTCCGCCACCGAAATAAAAATGTGTTCCATGCGCTTCGTCTACCAGACACATCATTCCTGCCTCATGTGCCATCTTGACAATTGCTCGCAGATCACTGCATATTCCATAGTAAGTCGGATTATTTACTAACACTGCGACTGCCTTTGGATGCTCTTTTATCGCTTTTGCTACCTGTTCTCTCTGCATTCCCAGGGAAATCCCAAGCCGCTGGTCTACCTCCGGATTTACATAAACAGGGATCGCACCACATAAAACAAGTGCATTCAACACACTCCTGTGAACATTACGTGGCAATATGATCTCATCTCCACGTTTGCAGGCAGTCAGAACCATTGTCTGTACAGAACTTGTCGTGCCCCCTACCATTAAAAATGCATGTGCTGCTCCAAAGGCATCTGCTGCCAGTTCTTCTGCTTCCCGTATTACAGATACCGGATGGCAGAGATTGTCCAGTGGTTTCATACTGTTGACATCGACGCCTACACATTTTTGTCCGAGAAATTCTGTCAGCTCCGGATTTCCTCTTCCCCGTTTATGACCAGGGACATCAAATGGCACAACTCTCATTCGCCGGAAAGTCTCCAGAGCCTCATGGATCGGTGCATGATTCTGGTTTAATTTAAAACGACTCCCTTTCATATTTCCTCTCTTTCCAGGTTCCTTTGTCAAAACACTTTCTTAATACAGAAAAAACGCAGATAAGGGCGCTAAGCCACAAACCTGCGTTCGGTATGTATTCGTCTGTTTTATTCTCAGCTGTAACAGAAAAGGCAATATCTTCTCTTAGATTTTTAAATAAAACTTCTGGATCATGCGTGTCAGAGTCTATATAGCAATTATACTTTTACTACTCTTATTGACCGTTTCACAAGTCTGCGCGTCTGGCGCATAAGGCTATCAAAGAAACCTACTTATAAAATTAGAGCTTTTCACTCAATCAATAAGGCAACCAAAGTTACCATAATCGGCAGTGGACCCGGCTGTCCGTATGGCCTTAACCTCGCTGGGTGGTCCGAAACAATTGCTTTGAAAAGACTCTGTCTGTTACTCTGCATCTTCGTCTCTCAAAATCGACTATAGCATAACATGTTAAAAAAACACTGTCAAGAATTTCTCCCATCTATTCGTTACTTTCTTGCAGCAATTCTTGTATTAAATTAAGGTTCGAATCAGAATGTTCCAGTTCTCTTGAATAACGATACACCGTATCTATCACATCATTTATATCTAGCACTTTTTCTTGCTTCATCCACTGTGCCATCAGAAGTTCATGGATCAACAGGGTGCTGACAACAGCCATCTGTGCTTTTGCAAATGCTTCACCATCGTATACTGCACCGCAAAAATAGGTACTGATGAAATATACAAGGAGCTGTTCATATTGTATTTCATATTCCGGCATTTCTTTCGCCATCCAAGCATAAAATTCTTGTTGCATCTCTACATAACGTTTTTTATCTATCTTTTCATTTACATTTCCATATAATAGTTTCTCCGCCTCTTGAAGATAAGACTCCCAATCCGTTCTTAAATGTTCCATCTGATACTGATTTTGAAACATCTTTCTACTATATATATAGTAATCCACTTCTGCAAGAGCATTTTTCACTTCCCGCACACCTTCTTCAGCCTGATAGTAATCAAATACATCATCCATCGAAAATATATCTTCTTCGTCAATACATTCCTGCAGATCACGTGCAATCGCCAGAATAAGAGCTGCTCGCAGATTCAGCCTTTTCTCTCTGTCCTGTAAAATCTCAATCATCACATCTCTTGCATCTAACAGTTTCGAATATAAAAACGGATCAAAATCTTCATAATCTTCTTCCTCATCTGTTTCATAAGTAAGAAAATGTACCAGTTCTTTTTTATTCATCAGGATTCTCGCCACTTCCGGACAGGACACAGAAAGTGTAACCTCTCGCACATCTTCAAATTCTTCGATATGTCTTGGATACAATTTACAGGTTCTGCACAGGCTCTCTTCTCCCAGGGCGGTATACATATCACAGAGGTTTGATTGATTCAGGAAAGCACATCTTCTGTCTTTATCCTGCTTGAATGTTCCTTCTTCCCAGTTGACAGATTCTTTCAAACGCTCTGCAAATGTACCTGTCTCATTTTTATAGTTTTCTAATGAAGCATCATCTGCAACGATCTGCCATCCGGCACAACAAGTGTCCTCACATTTTCCTGCAACACAGGTAAATTCATGATAATAATCCGGGATTGTATATAACATTGATCTACTTTTTCCATTCCTTTCGCTTTTCTGATCGTCTATAGAATTTCCGACCTGTTTTATTATAGCACGCACTTTTAAGAAATGGTTATAAAAAAACGCATCAAACTGACTGGATTTCAATTATCACTATTGAATATCCGGTCGATTTGATACGTTTTATTATTTTCTTAGAAATTTAATTATTTCTTTTTCTCATACAGGAACTCTTCTGGAAGTGTTACATTAAAGTCATGTGCCAGTTCGCGGAAGTTCTCCGGTGTGATTGTCTGAATCTTTCTTGGTGTCATAGAAAGAATCTTCACAAGGATCTCTGCTGACTTCTCTACTGTATGCATAAGACCGAATGTAAGATCGAAGTCTTCTCCTGAACAGAACATTCCATGATGTGCCCAGATAGCAACATCGTATTTCTCCATCAGTTCAGCTGTCTTCTCTGCGATTGCTCTTCCGCCCGGAACCATCCAGCCTACAACTCCAACTCCGTCCGGGAATACGACTGGACACTCTGTTGCTGACTCCCAAAGTTCTCTTGTAAATACCTGATCATCCAAAGGAAGAACGAATGTCAGTGCGATTGTATTTGTTGTATGTGCATGGTAGATTACACGATGTTTTCCGTTTGTGATTCTCTTCTTCACTTCATGGTTCATCAGATGAGTTGGAAGCTCACTTGTCGGTCTTCCACCTTCTACCAGCCCCCAACGGATTCTGTATTTTGTTCCTGTATAATCAATCTCGATAATTGCAAGACATACTTCAGGATCAACGATAATATTTCTGAAATACTTTCCACTTCCTGTTACAAGGAAGAATTCTCCTGCAAGTCCCGGAACCTCTGTTCCGATCTCTGTCCATTCTCCTGATTCATTCAGACGTGGTCTGATCAGCTCAACCTCTTCTGGTTTCAGACGATAACTTAAATTACCACCATTTCTCTCATGCCATCCCTGAAGGAATCCGTCATTTGCCATTTTAATAAAATCCTGTACAAACTTCGCATCTAAAATCTTCATATTATTTTACTCCTCCTGTTTTTACTCATTTACCGCAATGTTGTTTTGTGTGGTTTATTTCTTCTTCACTATTGTTTTCTTGTGGTTTCTATTTGTATTATAGATAGTTTTATGTGGTTTGTAAACACTTTTTTCAAAAAAATTGTACAATCCGAAAGACATTAACATAAATCAAGCCTATCATGCTATAATTCTGAACTATATCAGGAGGTACTATAATAAAATTATGAAACGTAGAGCACTAAAGGCAGCCTTTCCACGAACAATCCCTATTATGACTGGGTTCATTTTTCTTGGAATGGCTTATGGAATATATATGAATGCATCTGGTTTTTCTTTTATCTACCCATTTTTCATGAGTATGTTGATTTTCGGCGGATCACTGGAATTTGTCTGTGTTGAAATGCTGCTTAGTCCATTTGCACCTGTTCAGGTACTGATCATGGCTGTGATGATCCAGGCCAGACATCTTTTCTATGGACTTTCCATGTTAGATAAATTCAAAGGACTTGGATGGAAGAAGTATTATCTGATTTTCGGAATGTGTGATGAGACCTTCTCTGTCAATTACACCTCTGAGATTCCCGAAGATGTAGACCGCGGATGGTTTTATTTTTTTGTTACATTATTGAACCAGTTCTATTGGGTTGCTTCCGCAACGATTGGTGGAATCATTGGTTCTCTTCTTAAATTCGACACATCAGGAATCAGTTTTGTCATGACAGCTATGTTCGTTGTAATTTTCCTGGATCAGTGGATGAAAGAAAAAATCCATGTTTCTTCTATGATTGGAATCCTGGTTTCGCTTGTATGTCTGATTCTCTTCGGAGCGGATTCCTTTATGATTCCGACAATGATACTGATTGTACTTCTACTGACAGTACTTCGAAAGTGGCTGGAACAATGCGACAAACTTAAAGAAAAGGAGGAGCCGACCAAATGAGTAGCATGACTTTGGCACAACAGATAATTACAATCGGAATGTGCATACTTGGAACAATGGCAACGCGCTATCTTCCTTTCTTTATTTTTAAAGAAAATAAAAAGACACCGGAATATATCCAGTATCTTGGTAAATTTCTTCCTTCTGCTGTTTTCGGAATGTTAGTTATCTATTGTCTGAAAAATGTAGAAGTACTGCACGGAACTCATGGAATTCCGGAAGGAATCTCCATTCTTGTCACCGCAGTACTTCATATATGGAAGAAAAATATGTTTCTATCCATTGCAGGTGGAACTATCTGTTATATGTTGATATTACATTTTCTATAATAATCTCAATGGCAAAAAGGTCTGAGGTCTCATAGTTCTTACGGCTTGCATCTACTGCAAGGCTCATATCCTTCCTTAATTAAATCAGCACGATTGCCTGTATACTCTTCTTTATTCTTATCTTTCATATCCTTCACACCAGAGCAAGTTGATTTATGAAACTTTTTTGTATTCCTATTCAATATATAAGTTTCTTTTTTGGTTGAATTTGATGTTTTTGATGAATTGGATACATTTTTATCAGTTACTTCAGCTTCTGTTCCTGGAGCCCACTCACCTTCCGGCGTTGCGAGTTCTTCCGTCTGATAACTCTCTCCTGTCTCATAATTGATCACAATATATGGCTGTACATTATATACGTATACGTTAAATGTTACCCCTGTGCCATCATCTTCCACAGACTTCGCCTCCATCTGGACTCCGGAAGCCACCAGGTCATCACCGCTATAGATTGGAGTGACACGATACATCACATGATTATCCGTTTCTTTGACATAATCTGCCACCTCATCCTCGAATGGAAGCATGCCATCTACATTCATATAACGGGTTCCTGTTATCAGATTACGCTCATTCGCATTCTCACCGGTCAGCTGGAACCCAATCAGATGACAGCGGTTGTACAGATATCCACCGTCAATTCCATCATATTCCTTATTCACCCAGCCTGTTGGCTTCACACTACTGATGCTTTCTCTTTTCTGTGTCGGCATCAAATCTTCACCTACACAGGCTTCCGCTGTCTGACATCTTCCCAGTTCATCTAACGGGCTGTATTCTTCGTAAGAATCTGCCGTCAGCTCATCTTCTGTAAATGTTGGCTCATTATCATTAATCTCCACGTATGGCTGCCCTGTATACTCCGGTACTTCTTCCAGCGTATCAACGGATTCTATCTGCCCTGTTGATGCGAATGTCGTTTCTGTTGTCGTTTGATTTCCGCGGTCAGAATCCTGATTGCCTGATCCTTGTGATATCTGCAGTGAACCGCAGGATGTCAAAAGAAGACAAAGGGCCGTTATATATCCACATAATATGGTTTTAAATTTCTTTTTGCTCATATTGCACTCCTTTTTTCGAACATATGTACTTGTTAAGTATACACTATTTTTTCTAATATAGGAAGTGCTTTGTGTGGACACCAGTAACAAAATGTCAATAGTTTTTTAATCACTTTTCAAAAAAGGGAAAAAAATAGAACGTATAGTTAATTTCCATACGCTCTATCTCACATTTCATATTAAATTTTTGAATTCTACAAACTT
>OHRA01000277.1_pt1 | contig 23013 bp, 14 predicted proteins | sample 1578241 | NCBI WGS metagenome assembly OHRA01 (sample SAMEA3879597, study PRJEB24766) | human gut metagenome | biome: human-associated habitat; feature: feces | place: USA | collected 1985/1987 | reverse complement strand
ACCATCCGTGGCGGTGAACTTTTCTTCGCGCTGAAAGGCGAGAATTTCGATGGCAACGAGTATGCTTCCAAAGCGTTGGATGCTGGAGCTGCATACGCCATTGTCAATGAATCTGCGCCCATAGCTTCACATGTGTCGGAATACATCGGCGCAGAAGGCCGCAGCCGCATCATTCCTGTTCCGGATACGCTTTGGACATTGCAGGACCTGGCCCGCTATCATAGGGAGCATGTGCTTGGAGATGAGCATCTTACGGTAATCGGTATCACCGGAACCAACGGCAAGACCACGACCAAGGAACTTATCCGTACCGTGCTTTCCGCCAAGTACAATGTCATTGCCACCGAAGGTAATTTCAACAATGACATCGGGGTGCCTCTTTCCCTGCTGAAGATAACGCCTGCTACCCAGCTGGCTGTCATTGAGATGGGCGCGAACCATCCCGACGATATTGCAAAGCTGGTGCAAGTCTGCGAGCCCGACTATGGCATCATCACCAACGTCGGCAAGGCGCACCTGCTCGGCTTCGGTAGCTTCGAAGGCGTCCAGCGCGCAAAGGGCCAGCTTTATGATTATGTCAATGCCCACGGGCGGGCGGTTTTCGTCAATGAGGATGATCCGGTTCTCAGGTCAATGTGTTCGCAGCGTGCCGGCCTTTCCATCGTGCCTTACGGTCTTGTGACCGATGGCTGCGAAGTGTTGGAAACTACGCCTGAAAACCCATATCTCCGTATTAGGATGAATGACGGCAAAGTGCTGGAAACCAAGCTTGTAGGCACATATAATGCTGCCAATGCCCTGGCTGCCATATGTATCGGAAAGTTCTTTGAAGTCCCTGAAGAAGATGCGATTGCCAAGATTGCCGAGTATGTTCCTTCCAACAGCCGTTCGCAGATGGTCAAGACTGACCGCAATGTCCTGATAGTGGATGCGTACAATGCCAATCCTTCCAGCATGAGGGCGTCATTGGCCAATTTCTTCAGCATGTCGGCTCCTGCGAAGGCGGTGATGATTGGTGATATGGGAGAACTTGGAGCAAGTTCTGCGGAAGAACATGAGGGAATATTGAAACTCCTGACAGACAGCAGCATTGACAAGATCTTCCTTGTCGGTCATGAATTCGAAAAGGCATTGAAACCTGTTTCGGATGCGAGGATTTCATGGTTCGCGTCATCAGATGAGCTCGTGGCGTATCTTGCTGAGAATAAGATAGATGGCTATACGATTCTGATCAAAGGTTCCCATTCGATGAGAATGGAGAAAACTGTGCCGGAATTGTAGTCGCAGCCGTCAAGAAATTTTGTTTCCCGCCGCCTCTTCAGGTGACGGGATTTTTTTGCGGTCGATGAACCTGGCGAACATCCATCTGGCAGCCATGGCGACAATCAATCCGTAGATGCATCCTATCATGGCACCCACAGTGATGTCTCCGAAGTAATGCTTCCCGACGAAAATCCTGCTGAGGGACAGCAACCCCGCCCAAGTGAATATCATGATAATGAATGCTTTATAGGTGTGATTCTTGTCGTAGCGGAACAATACTGTGGAACACATCGCCAGTCCGAACGCGTTGGCGGCGTGTGCCGAAAAGAATCCGAAGAAACTGCCTCTGTTTTCCAGGACATGCAGTCCGCCGAACAGCATCTGGCTGCTGTAGCATGGACGTAATCGCGCTACGCTGTATTTCAGAAGGTTGGAGGTCTGGTCGCATAGAACCAAAGTCAGCACCATGCATAGAATCGAGATTCCTCCTTTTTTCCAGCCGAGCCGCTTGAAAAGGAAGAATGCGATGATGGCATAGAGCGGGAACCAGACGTCCCTGTTCGACATGAACATCATGAACTGGTCAGTCGCCGGAATGTGGAAACTGTTCATGAACAATGTCAGGATCTGATCCCATCTGTGCAATATGTCCCAGAAATGCATAATCCGTTAAATGTCAGTGTTCAATGCTTTCCAGAGTTCGTCTTTCAGTTCCGGGAGATTTTCTCCTGTAACTGATGAAATGAAAACTGTCGGCACGTCCGCCGGAAGAGTCTTCCGTATCTTTTTCTCCGCCTTCTCGTCGATGAGGTCGCATTTGGTCACCGCCAGGACTCTGTCCTTGTCGAGAAGTTCAGGGTTGTACATCTTCAGCTCGTTCAGCAGAACTTCATATCCCTTTTCAATGTTTTTTTCTTCTGCCGATACCATGAAAAGCAGTACGGAGTTGCGCTCGATGTGGCGTAAGAACCTGAGTCCTATGCCTTTACCTTCATGTGCGCCCTCGATGATTCCCGGTATGTCGGCCATGACAAATGATTTGTCGTCATGGTATCTTACGATTCCCAGGTTCGGCTCCAATGTGGTGAATGCGTAGTTCGCAATCTTAGGCTTTGCTGAAGTAATCGCTGCCAGCAATGTGGATTTTCCTGCATTAGGGAATCCGACGAGTCCCACGTCCGCAAGTACCTTCAGCTCAAGGACAAACCATCCTTCCTGTCCGTCTTCTCCAGGCTGCGCGTATCTCGGGGTCTGCTGCGTTGCCGATTTGAAATTGTTGTTTCCCAGTCCGCCTCGTCCTCCCTTGCAGAGAATCTTCTCCTCGCCTGGTTCCATCATGTCAAACAGCACCTCTCCGGTTTCTCCGTCCTTCACGACGGTTCCCACAGGCACGTCCAGGATAATGTCTTTGCCCTGTTTACCCTTGCAAAGCGCCGCTCCGCCATGTTCTCCGTTTTCCGCCTTGATGAATTTCTTATATTTCAGATGGATCAATGTCCAGAATTGTGGATTCGACCTCAATATGATATGTCCGCCTCTTCCGCCGTCTCCTCCGTCCGGTCCTCCCTTAGGTACATACTTGGCGCGATGCAGATGCACCGATCCCGCGCCCCCATGTCCCGAAGCACAATATATCTTGACGTAATCAATAAAATTGCTCTCTGCCATAACTCTCTACAGGTTCTATTGTTTCAAGTTGCAAAGATAGCGATTTTTGCAATAGTTATTTCTTGGTATTTGTTATTTTGAATTATAATGATACATTTGCAAAATAGGGTATCGAAAAAGAGGCGGATGGATATTTTAATTTGACGGAAAAAGTGCATTTAGTATAATTTCGGACATGGATAAATGTAGGTTTATTTCGATTGCAACGATTGCTGTTGCTGCCTGTTTCAGCCTGTCAGTTGAGGCTGCCGCTCCCAAGAAGACCTTCGCTATTCAAGGAGAGGTCGTTTCCGCTGCGAACAGCTATCCAGTCGACTTCGCGTCGGTTTTGGTAACACCGTCACAGCTCTATACAATGACTGACGAAAAAGGTGTATTCTCTCTTAAAGACGTGCCGGCCGGTACTGTCACCGTCAGTGTGCAGTTCTATGGCATGGAACAGAAAGACACCACGTTTACAGCCAAGGCAGGAGAAAACGTGAAATTGAAATTGGCGCTTAAAGAAACCTCATTCAGATTGAGCGACGTCGTGGTCGTGGCCACTGGAAACAAGGCAGGAAGCAGTACCGCGTCCAATATCTCCAGGCAGGCGATGGACCACATGCAGACCAGTTCCTTGGCAGATGCCATGGCATTGCTTCCGGGAGTATCCGTGTCGAATCCGGATCTGTCCAGCTCTCAATCGATTACCATCAGAACTGCACGTCCTATCGTCCCTGGCGAATCAGCCAATTCGGCATCAGTGATGAACAGCCTCGGAACAGCGGTCATTGTCGATGGCGCACCGATGTCCAACAATGCCAACCTCCAGACACTCAGCCCGGTAGTAGGCGGAAGTTCGGGAGATGACAGCCGTTCCGGCACACCGGCGCGAGGCATGGACGTGAGGACACTTTCGACGGATAACATTGAGTCCATCGAAGTCATCAGAGGTATCCCGTCGGCAGAATATGGCGACCTCACATCTGGTGCGGTGTTGGTGAAATCCAGGGCCGGAAAATCTCCGCTCATGATCCGTTTCAAGACCAATCCGAACATCTATCAGGCTTCGGCGGGTAAAGGATTTTCGCTCGGAAAGAAGGCGGGCGACCTCAATATCTCCGGCGACTACGCGTATAGCAAGAACTCCCTGACCAAGAACCACGCATTCTACCAGCGAGCCAGCGCCAAGGCCCTCTGGACCGTGCGAATAGGGGAATTGGTCAATGAAACTACGTCTTTGTCAATGAATTATGGACGCGACCGCAGCAAGCTTAATCCTGATGATGCTTCATCCAGGACCCAGTCCTATGCCAATGACATAGGTGTCGCGTTCAATACCAACGGCCGAGCATCCATCAATGGAAACTGGCTGCGCAGCATCAACTGGCTGGCTTCGGGAAGCCTTAACGACAAGAAATCCCATTATGAAAGCACAGCCAACAATGCGCTGAATCTCTATGCCAAGTCAATGACAGACGGCGAAATATACAGCAACATTGCCGGAGCGCAGATTAAAGATGCGGATGGAAATATCATTACCAACGTACCGGCTAACAGTTCGGTAAAAGGCGTGGTCCTGCCGTACAGCTATTTCTATCAATATGATATCTATGGCAAGGAAGTCAATGCTTTCGTCAAGTTGAATGCCGATTTCGCTCATACATGGGGAGCTGTGAATGAGAGACTGCTGATCGGAGCGGACTTCAAGACTGACGGAAACCTCGGCAAGGGTTCAGTCTATGACGACGATTACCCTCCTTACAGAAATATCGGCAATGCTGAATCTGGTTATCGTGCAAGGCCTTATTCTGATATTCCGTTCATCAACCAGCTGGGTCTCTATGCCGAGAACTACTTCAACTGGAAATTCGCAAAGCGTGAATTGAATATCGTGGCCGGCGTCCGTTATGACAATGTCAATGGGCATAATTCAGTAGCACCTCGAATCAATGCTTCCATCGACATCTTCCCTTGGATGACGCTTCGCGGCGGATATGGTCTGACATCGAAGGCTCCGACCTCGTACTACCTCTATCCGAACAAGTCATACCACGACTATATCCTTTACAACGGAATGCACGCAGATTTGCCTGAAAATGAGCAACTTCTCATAGCGAAAACAGATATATACGATGCTGTGAACAAGGACTTGGAAATCGCTGTGAACCGTAAGGCTGAAGTCGGTATGGACTTCAATTTCGGTGGTCATTACCGCATCAGCGTCACCGCTTATGACGAGAGAATGGACAATGGCTACAATTATGGATTGGACCTCAGTTCTTTCAAATGGTATCATGCGATGACCTATGACGTGGACCACAAAGATCCAGGGCAGCGGCCTGTATTGAAGAAAGGTGCGGAATACGACCTCTTCTATACAGTCTATAAACCGCTGAACAACATCAAGTCCACCAACAGAGGAATTGAATATGAAATCGATCTCGGAAGATTTGATGCTATCCGCACTTCCTTCTATATCAATGGAGCATGGATGCGCAGCTCGAATACGAACAAGGGGTATTCTTTCGGAACGAGAGAAAATGTAGGGACACCGGAAAAGAACATCGGTATTTATGAACCGGAACTCTCCACGAGCTATGCCGAGCAGTTGAATACCACTCTCCGAATCACTCACAACATTCCGCAGGTCGGACTTGCCGTGACACTCACTGGTCAGATGAACTGGTACGGCAAGTATTGGACTGAGTATCGTAATGATACAATGTTCATCAAATACATTTCCCGCAAGGATGGAAAGGTGTATGACTTCGATCCGTCCAAGAAGGACGACCCGGAATTCTCTTACATGTTCACGCCTCGCAATGACAACAGGTTCATAGCTGAAAAGTATTTCCCGACAATGCTCTTCAATCTCAATGTGAGCAAGGAAATCGGCAATATATTCACTGCGTCATTCTATGTGAACAATATGTTCAACAGCCGTCCGCTCTACAAGTCGAAGCGTAGCGGCGAGTATAGTGAACTCGGAATACCTATCTTTTTCGGATTTGAATTCAAGGTATCAATCAAGTAGTTATTTATCTTAAAATATTAAAGTTATGAAACATTCAGCGATCACCTTAATGGTACTTGCGGTTCTGGCGATGGTAGGTTGTCAGAAGACCGGCACTAAGACAATAAGCATAAACGTAAAGGTTGATGAGACTAAACTCGTAGCAGCAGGCATTCCGTCTCCGGAGAGTTACGGCGTGAAGATTTCAAACTTCGCGACAGGATCAGTAATTGAGACCACGACAGAAAACGGTATTGCTACCGCAACAGATATCATTCCTGGTGTATATACCATATCAGTAAGCGCATCTCAGAATCAAGGCGGTTTTACATATACCATCGCCGGCTCTGAAAGCAATGTAAGTTTGATTACTGATGGAGCAGAAGTGGTAGTAAGAGTAGATGCTGTAAAAGAGGCGGCTCTGGTATTCAAAGAGATTTATTACACTGGAGTCAAGGATTACTATTTCCGCGACCAGTTCTATGAAATTTACAATAACAGCACGGAGGTAGTATATGCCGATGGTCTTTGCATAGCAGAAACGATTTATTCTAATTATAATAAAACGATTATCTATGAGTGGCCAATCGAAAATGCCGATCAGTATGTGTTTGCAAAATCTATTTGGCAGATTCCGGGAGATGGATTTAAATATCCTATTAAACCTGGAGAGTCATTTGTGATTGCACAGTGGGGAACCAACCATAAGTCCGAGAAACTTTCCAAGGGGCTTTCACCGGTAGATTTGACAGGAGCTGAGTTTGAGGCTGTCGAAAAAGAAACGACATTGTGGAACGGTCTGGTCCTTACCGACAATGCAGCTCTTAATATGCAGAATATCGTCAGAGCTAAAAATGCGATGGCTCAATTCCTTACATCTACAGATGGTTCAAGATATGTCCTTTTCAAACCTTCGAAACCTCTCACGAATGATAATTTCGTTACACCAACCAATGATGACGGCAATGGTGAGGCAAAAGAAATTCTGATCAGCGACATTATCGATGCAGTGCAGGCTGTAAGTGATGAATCCGGAATGAGTGTATTGGGATTGCCTGTCAGTCTTGATGCAGGAGCAATCTGGTGCTCAGGAACTTATGTCGGCGAAAGTATTGCAAGAAAAATCAAGGAGACCCGTCCTGACGGCACGAAGGTTTATCAGGACACCAACAATACTTCCAATGACTTCGAAGTCAAGAAGGACCCTCAGGTCAGAAGATATGGCGCCAAAGTCCCTTCTTGGAACACTTGGATAAATAAGTAAAATCAACAATTCGAAATGAAGAGAATTATAGCAATTTCCGCAATGCTTGTCAGTCTGGGCGTTATTTCGGCCCAGGCTGCCGAGCCTTCGGGAACCCCGAGAAATACAGTTCTGCAGGAGACCGCCATCAGAAATTCTCTTTGGTACGGCAGCTCTTCAGCTGCTGGTCTCGCATTCAAGCCATACGGAATATTCAGTACGCTGAATATCAATTATGATGGAGGCTTTGGTGAATATCGTAAGATAGGTACAGGCAAAAGCGGTTCGGAGATTTCTGTGGGTACGTCAGGTGCCGCATATATAGGTCAATTCCTGACAACGGGCGGATTCTCTTTCAGAAACATCTTTGAACACGATGCCCTCTATAACGTGCTGATGTACGAGCTGGAGGACAATATGCCGTACTATCCGGTTGATGACAAATCCAGCGGTTGGAACAAGCAGGAGTATCTGCTCAATGCAGGATTGTCATCACCTGTTCTGTGGAACAGGGTGTCTTTCGGCGTGAAAGTGGACTACACCACAAAAGTCGGAGCGAAGCAGCTTGACCCGCGAGGCGAAACATACAAGTACAGCATTAAAGTCACTCCGTCTGTGGCAGTGCGTCTGGGACAGAGCCTGCTAGGACTTAGCGGAACCTATACCAATGGTTTTGAACGCGCGACAGTGTCGAATAACAATCCTTGGGAAGAACCTAAAGTCTGGCAGCATCGAGGACTGGGAGAGAGTACCCAGAACAAAGTTGGTGGAAACGATGGCATGAAGACGCATGTTTACCGCACGAACAGATATGGCGGAGCGCTTCAGTATTCGTTGGGCGAAAGTCTGTTCATCGAAGCCGGATTCGAACATCGTACCACCATGGGGAAAGAGAATCCTAAACTGCCGAAGCGGCTTGGCTCCATTAAAGAAAACGACATTACATTCGATGCTGCATGGTTTTTCGGAAAGAATAAATCTAACAAGTTGGCGCTTAATGTGTTGTGTAGCCTTACCGACGGTATCGAATATGTTCAGAAGCTGAATACCACAGCCTATCAGCAGGAATGGATGGTTCTCAATGAAAACGAAATGACCACTTTCACGGGAATCAATGCCACCATCGGTTACGACCATCTTTTCGGAGCCTCTGATCCTAAAGGCTACAGCTGGAAGGTTGGCGGAGAAGCCAGATTCGAAATGTTCAACCAGAGCTATCTCTCACCGGCATCAACGTCTGATGCCATGAGAATTTATGCAGGAGTACTAGCCGACAAGCATTTCAAGATAAGGAAGTCATCTCTTCTCGTCGGTCTTCATGCCGGATACGCAGTAGGATTGGGCGATGGCTACACTTGCCTCAGCGCAAAGGTATATCCTGCTCCCGTAGCTATGATGAATGACCAAAGTGACTGGCTGAATGCAAGTTACTTAAAGGCCGGCGGCAGAGTCGACTGGACTGTTTCTTCAGTTAAGAAAGTCAACTGGGTATTGGGCGCGAAAGCCTCATACATAAGTGCTTTGGACCTGGACAAGGATAGAATTCTCTGTTCTGCAACTTTCGGAATCCTGTTCTAGAAACAGATATTCCTGAATAAATGATAACCAAAACAATAGGAATCACACTATTAATATTTAAGGGTTTAGATGTCATACAAAACTTTATTGACGGCAGTAGCCGTCTTTACGGCAGCTACAATGACTGCCCAGACACGTTCATTCGCGATTGTCACTGACCCTCAGACATTTAACAACTGCAAGGCGGCGATAGAAACTTATCGCTCGGCCGTCTGTGCCGATGGACTTGATGCGTTCGTGGTGTCCAGGAATTGGACAAATCCGGATGAATTGAAAGACAGCCTGATGCTCTATCATAAGACGAGAGCTCTGGAAGGCGCGGTCTTCATCGGTGATGTCCCGATAGCAATGATCCGCGGTGCCCAGCACCTCACTTCAGCGTTCAAGATGGATGAGACATTGCCGATGAGGGATTCTTCCGTTCCATCCGACAGATTCTATGATGACTTCGATTTGAAGTTTGACTTCCTCGGTCGCGACAGTGTGGAAAGGAATTTCTTTTACTACAATCTTGCCGCCGAGTCGCCGCAACACATCAGCTGTGACATCTATACCGGACGAATCAAATCATCTGAAAAGAGAGGTGACAAATATGGCGAGATTTCACGCTACCTGCTTAAAGCTGCGGCTGCCAAATCACAGGACAATCCGCTGGACCACCTGATGTCATATTGCGGAAGCGGCTCATTTTCAAATAGTCTCGCTGCGTGGAAGGATGAAACCATAACCCTGACGGAACAGATGCCTGCAGCATTTGACAACGGCTCTGACGGCGCGAAGTTCCTGTTCTATGCAATGTATCCGGACGTGAAGAGTACACTTCTCGGCGAAATTGCCCGGAATGACCTGGATCTTGCTCTTTTCCATGAACATGGAGTCCCTGAAAGACAATATGTTACAGAAACTCCACGTGCCAATGAAACCGACGCTTATTATTACGATGCCAAGTATCGCATGCGCCAGAGAATCCGGACCGCGGTGAGCCGTGGCAAGGATGCGGAAAGCATAATCGAAGACATTGTAAAGAAATATGGCATCACCCGCGATTGGGTCGAGGATTGGAACGACCCGAAAACAGAGGCGGAGGATTCGCTTTATGATGCGGCGACCGGCATTATGCTGGATGACATTGCGGCAGCGAAACCTAACGTGAAGATGACGATTTTCGATGCGTGCTACAACGGCGATTTCCGTGAGGATGACTGCATTGCATCGCGATATATCCTTTCCGAGGGCAATGCTCTTGTCGGCATTGGAAACTCCGTCAATGTCCTGCAGGACAAATCTTCATCCGATCTTATGGGAATGCTCACCGAAGGCTATCGTGTGGGAGAATGGATGCAGCAGGTCAATATTCTGGAATCGCATATTTTAGGCGACCCTACGTTCCACTTTACGGCTTCTGAGAATGCCGTTCGCCCTGATTTGCATAATACGAATTGCAAATATTGGCTGAAATTCAACTCGCCTAAATATCCTTGCGACATCAGAGGACTTGCATTGCACAAACTCTATGCATTGAATTACAATGACTTGTCTCCGCTTCTCCTGAAGACTTGGAAGGAAAGTGACGAATATATGCTCCGTCTGCAATGCCTTCACCTTCTGGAACATTACAATGACGGCAATTATGAGAAAGTCCTGAAAGACGGTGCCGACGACCCTTACGAGTTCATTCGCAGGAAGTCCGCATTCTTCATGGGCAAAGTCGGCACTCCGGAAATGGCTGCCGAATTGGCTGACCTCTATATGCGTGATTACAATTCCCTTCGCGTGGCTCATAACGTGGGATTTGTGTGCGCCCATTTCCCGGACAGCCTGTTCCTTAAAGAATTCGAGAAGAAATTTGCAGAGGCAGATTGGATTTATGACAGGGAACTTTTCCACAAGAAAGCTGAAAATTGCTTCAGAGCTGCATTCTCCATAGAATCTTCGACAGGTAAAATCATTGGAGACAAGAATAACGGATACCGTAAATTCTATATCAGCGGTATGCGTAACCAGCCTTATCCTCAGTATGCTGAAAGCTTGCTTGCAATCGTCCGTGATTCCGGAGAAGTCGAGAACGCTCGCGTCCAGTGCGCAGAAGTCCTCGGCTGGTTCATCAGGGCGTGGAACAGGAAAGACATCGTGAACGGAATCGACGCGTACCTGAAATCAGGCGAAGAGATGCCGGAAGCATTGAGGAATGAACTTGTCAAGACAAAGATCCGTCTTGGAGATTATTTGAGATAGGTTGCCTGGCAACTGTAATTCAATGAGGAATATAGAATTATGAGAAATATTCTGATTAAACAATTTATAGCGGCGGCTATATTCTGCGGCATTGCGTCAATTGCTGAGGCGCAGGTCAAAGTCGAGAAATGCGGTGTGAAATCACCTACGGCATTTGCCATCATAACCGACAGTGAGACTCTTTCCAAGTGTACTGAAGAATTCCATGCCTATAAGCAGATTCTTGAGGAAGAAGGACTTGGAACATATATCATCAGTGCGGACTGGAAGGGACCGGAAGAAGTGAAGGCAGAAATACTCGCTCTTGCCGGGAAGAAGCCCAGACTTGAGGGCGTGGTGTTCGCCGGTGATATTCCTATCGTCAAAGTGCGTCAGGGACAGCATCTTACCACAGCATTCAAGATGAATGAGGAGGCATGGCCGATGGAAGAATCTTCAGTGCCGTCGGACAGGTTCTATGATGATTTCACCATTGTCTTATACAAGAACATATGCGGCAGAAAATGAGCAGCAGTGTGAGACAAATTTACAAGAAACTGTAGAGGTGGAAGAAGCTGATCTAGATAAGAAACAAGATGAGAGTCAGACAGAAGACGCAGGAAATGTTAAAGAAGATAAAAGAAATGACGATTTAACAAAAGAAGATCAGACAGAGGAATCTGATAAAGTTGATAATTCTTCGGATAAATCAGATAATCAGAATTCAATCGAAGCAGAAACAAAACCAAATTTAGAGAATAACTCAGAAAATAACTCAGAAGAGAAAGATACAGAAACCACCGGGAAAAATCCAGGCATAACTGTCTCAGATCAGGTTGCGGACAAAAAAACTGATAACAAGGATACACAGATAAAAGATGAAACAGGCAAGTCAGAACCTTCTACAGATTCGAACGATTCTATGAATACTCCGGAACCGGAACTTTCGCCACTGCAGGAGGCTCCTTCTGTAACAGGAGAATCTGTGAAAGTAGTAAAAGAAGACGCTGAAGAGTTCAAGATGTTCAAGGTCAGTGAATCAACAGTTGTTGAAAAGGATGGCGAACTTGATATTACGATCAAGACAAACAACACGGGATTTGATGCGCTATATCTTGGTTCAAAAGATGACTTGTTGAAAGCATCTGTTATAGAAGGAACAAAGGATGAAGAAGGTGCATGGACATTTCATTTCAATGTGCCGAAAGAAAAAGCAGGTCAGACAATTCCGGTATCTTTGAGAAAGTCAAAAGATCAGACTTGGTATGACAAACAGTACTTATGGATGTACATTCCGAATCCGGGAGAAACCTCAACACCGGATCCGGCACCAACGCCAACACCGACACCGGAAGCAACAGTAGCAAACGGAATCTACAGTATGGACGTAACTTCCAGTTCTTCCATGTTTAAAGTAGTGGATTGTATCCTGACAGCAAAAGACGGAAAAATGAGTGCCGTGCTTACATTAAGCGGAACCGGTTACGGCTATCTGTATATGGGAACAAAGGAAGAGGCTGCAAGCGCAGATCAGTCATCCTGGATTCCATATCAGGTGAATGAAGAAGGAAAATATACTTATACTGTTCCGGTAGAAGCGTTGGATAAGGAAATCGCAGTAGCAGCATATTCCATTAAAAAAGGAATCTGGTATGACAGAACGCTGACTTTCCAGTCAGAGACAATGAAGAAGATTGCCGATCTTAATTCCACAGACTCAGAGAATAAAGGTGATTCCGGAAATACAGGAAACAACGGAAACACAGGAAATTCCGGAACTACTGGTGGTTCCAATAATACTGGTAATACAGGAACGAACAATTCTGCTTTCCCAGGCGGTTCTGTATCTGGAACTAATTCAGGAAAAACAGATGGAAATGACGGAAAAGCAGATAATGTATCAAAATACGAATCCGACACAAGCGGCTCTACTTCTCATGTAGACAGTGGAACAACACTGAAAGATGGTGTATATACTCCGGACCGTTTTACCTGGTCAGGTGGAACAGGTAAGGTTCAGATTACTTGTAATAAAGTGACGATCCAGAATGGACAGGCTTATGCAACACTCGTGTTCAGCAGTGATCATTATCAGTATGTGAAAGCGAATGGAAATAAGTATTACACAACAAAGGGCGGCGGATCAGCGACAGCTGTTATCCCGGTTGCATTGAATCAGAACAATAAGATTATTGGAATGACAGATAAAATGTCTGTCGCACATGAGATAGAATATACGATTTTCATTTATCTTGCAGCGGCGAATGGAGGAACATCTGCAAACGGAACAGATGCTTCGACAAGCAGTAACCAGAAGCTGGATGAACAAGCACCTGAAATTATAGGTTTGGAATATCAGTCAGAAACAAAGCTGGACTATGCAGAATATTTCAAGATTTATCATTATGATCAGGGGATTGTACTTCTTGAAATCGATATGACGAAGGACACAGCAAGAGACCCTGAAAAAGCAGAGAAAACAAAGTCTGAAAATGAGAAGTCTGCAGAAGATAAAGAGAAGTCTTCCAAGAAGAAAGTAGCTTCTGTTACGATCAATAGATCAGAAGATTCTAAGAACTCAGATGCAGAAAGCAAAGTAGATGCTTCTGCCGAGGAATCCGCAGCTTCGGATAACAACGGCACAAGCGAACAGGAACTGGCAGCAGAGCTTTACAAGGGAAATGTTGTGAAATATCTGATCGTTCCGGAGGATGTGGAAGTTCCGGTTGGTCTTGAGCAGGATATGATCATTGTGAAGAAACCTGTGGATCATACTTATGCAGAGTCTGATGAGATTCTGAATACGATGAAAGATCTCGATCTTCTTGATAATATTGCGGCAGTTGGAATGAAGAGCAAAGACTGTACAGTATCTGAGATTGCTGATAAGATGAAAGCAAAAGACGGAGAGAAGAATGCTGAAGTTGCATATGCAGGAACAGCGGACAAGTTGAAACTGAAGAATTTTGTGAAGAGTGAAGTGAATCTTGCATTGTTTACAGGAGATATTCTTCCAAGAGAAGATTCTGAGGAAAATGCAGCGAAAGATACTGACAAAATAGCAGATAAAGACAGTAAAGATACAAAAGAGACTCTGACAGTAGAAGAGAAGGCGGAACAGTTCGAAGAGCTGACAGAAAAGCTTGCAATGCTTGGAATTCCGGTACTCGTTGATCGTTCTTCCGAGGAAAAGACAGAACTTGGAAAGCAGGAGTGGATCAAGGTTTACGGTGTTCTCTACGGATGTGAAGAGCTGACGAACGAGAAGTTTGATGCGGCAGTAGCAGCGGCAGAGAAATAGGAGAGAAAAATAGAATGAAGATAAGAAGATGCAGAATCACAGCGTTAATGCTTTCAGCTGCACTTCTGCTCGGAGGCTGCGGTTCTACCGCAGCCTCCGGTGGAAACAGCGGTAATAATTCAGCAGGTACAGATGTAACAAAGGATAAGACCAAAGATACAGCCGACAAGACAAAAAAAGCACCGGAGATCGAAGGGCTTACCTATGAATCTACAATGGATCTGACTTACGCGACAGAATTCGATGTATATTATTATAAGGATGGATATAAGTTGATCGATGTCCATGAAGATAAGCAATATCTGATCGTTCCGGAAGGTGAAGAAGAACCGGAAAATCTGGCGGATGATATTGTTGTGATCCAGCAGCCGACAGAGAATATTTATATGGCGGCGACAGCATCCATGTCTCTGTTTGATGCAATCGGCGGAATTGACAAGGTGAAATTCTCCGGGCTTGAGGCTTCCGGCTGGTATGTAGAGAGTGCAAAGGAAGCAATGGAATCCGGAGCGATGACATTTGCGGGAAAATACAGCGAACCGGATTATGAGACTCTCGTTGACGGAGACTGTGATCTGGCAATCGAATCAACGATGATCCTTCATACACCGAAGGTACAGGAAATGATCGAAGATCTTGGGATTCCGGTATTTGTAGACTACTCCAGTTATGAGTCACATCCGCTTGGAAGAACCGAGTGGATCAAGCTTTATGGGGCGCTTCTGAATAAAGAGGAAGAAGCGGATACATTTTTTGACCAGCAGGCTCATGTAATCGAGGAACTGAAAGGATTTGAGAACACGGAAAAGACGGTTGCTTATTTCTATGTGAGTACAGATGGTTCAATCGTTGTGAGAAAATCTGACGATTATATTCCGTCAATGATCGAAATCGCAGGTGGAAGATATGCGTTCAAAGATCTGAAGAATCCGGACAGCAACGCACCATCTGTTAAACTGACGATGGAGGAATTCTATGCGACTGCTGTAGATGCAGATTATCTGATCTACAACGGGACGATCGACGGACAGGTAAATAGTATCAGTGAGTTGGAAGCAAAGAATGAATTGTTCTCTGAATTCAAGGCGGTGAAAGACGGAAATGTCTGGTATACCGGAAAGAACTTATATCAGGCAACAGATACAGTCGGAGAGCTGATCAAAGATATGCATCTGATGCTGACAGACGGTGATGCATCTCAGATGACATTTCTTGAAAAGATGGAGTAGAAGAATGGAGCAGACAAGTTTTCATCAGGAAAATTTCAGACGGCGTACAAGATACACAGCGGTATTTCTGATTCTTGCAGCAGTATTTTGTGTTGTGACAGTGCTAAATATCAATACCGGAAATGTTCATATTCCGGTACCTAAGATTCTGCGCATTCTCTTTCTGAAAGAAGGAGCGGCGACAGAGTACAATATTATATGGAAGATCCGTCTTCCGAGAATTCTGATGGCAGCGCTCCTTGGTGGTGCATTGTCTCTTTCAGGTTTTTTGCTGCAGACATTTTTTTCCAATCCTATTGCCGGACCTTTCGTTCTCGGAATTTCTTCCGGAGCGAAAATGGTCGTGGCACTTACAATGATCGTGTATTTGAAATATATCGGAAGATTTTCTTCGTATACACTGATTCTTGCAGCATTTATCGGGTCGCTGATCTCGACGGGATTTATCCTTCTGATGTCGAAAAAAGTGCAGCATATGGCGTCTCTTCTTGTCGGGGGGATCATGATCGGATATATCTGTTCGGCTATCACGGATTTTGTTGTGACATTTGCGGATGATTCTGATATTGTGAATCTGCACGGATGGTCACAGGGAAGTTTTTCCGGAATGAGCTGGAGCAATATTCGTGTGGCAGCAGTGGTTGTCGGACTTGCGGTGCTGTTTACATTTTTCCTGTCCAAACCAATCAGTGCATATCAATTGGGAGAAGCATATGCGCAGAGTATGGGAGTCAACATCAAGACATTTCGCGTGATTTTGATTTTGCTTTCCAGTATTCTGTCAGCGTGTGTGACAGCATTTGCGGGACCGATTTCTTTCGTGGGAATCGCAGTTCCGTTTCTTGCAAGGAAAGCATTTGGAACGTCAAAACCGATCGTGGTCATACCGGGAACGTTCTTTATGGGAGCTGTGTTCTGTATGATCTGTGACTTGATCGCACGAATGGCACTGGCACCGGTGGAATTGAATATCAGTACGGTGACTTCTATTCTGGGTGCACCGATCGTTATCTATATGATGATACCGAAGGGAGGAAGAAAATAAGATGGTAGATTATTATTTTCAAATGAAAGACCTGTCGGTAGGTTATAATGGAAACTCCCTGATCCGTGATATTAATATCGGGATCAACAAGGGGGAGATCGTGACTTTAATCGGGCCGAATGGTTCAGGAAAGTCAACGATTTTGAAAAGTATTACAAGACAGTTGAAAGTCGTTGGAGGGAATGTATTTTTTGACGATACTTCTCTTTTGAAACTGCCGTACAAAGAGCTTGCGTCTAAGATGGCGGTCGTGTTGACGGATCGGATCAAGACAGAGTTGATGACTTGTCATGATATTGTGGCGACCGGACGTTATCCTTACACAGGACGACTTGGGATTCTGACGCAGGAAGATGAATGTCTGGTGGAAGAGGCGATGCAGGCGGTGCATGCGCAGGAACTCGGCAACCGTGATTTTAATGCGATTAGTGACGGACAGAAGCAGCGCGTTCTGCTGGCGAGAGCAATCTGTCAGGACCCGGATGTGATCGTTTTAGATGAGCCGACTTCATTCCTGGATGTAAAATATAAGTTGGAGCTGTTGTCTATCCTTGAGCGGATGGCAAGGCAGAAGAAGATTACGGTGATTATGTCTCTTCATGAAATCGATCTGGCACAGAAGATTTCAGATAAGATCATCTGTGTCAAAGGCGAGACGATTTCACATTACGGAAGCCCGGAAGAAGTATTTACAGAAGAAATCATTCGCGAATTGTATGGAATCAATAATGGATATTTTGACCCGCTTTTTGGTAGTATTGAACTTCCTGCGCCGGAGGGTGAGCCGGAAGTGTTCGTGATCTCTTCCGGCGGAACTGGAATCCCGGTTTATCGAAGACTTCAGAAGGAGCACATCCCGTTTGCGGCAGGTATTTTATATGAAAATGATATGGATTACCGGCTGGCAAGATTACTGGCAGCAGAAGTGATCACGGAAGAACCGTTTGAGGAGATTCGGGAAGAAACGCTTCAGAAAGCATTTGAGACAATAGGGAAATGTAAGCGTGTGATCAATGCCGGAGTGAAGATCGGAACATGGAATATAGGGATTGAGAGATTGCTTGAAAGAGCAGAAATAGAAGGGAAATTATAAAAACGTATAAAAATGAGCCGAGATAGCATTTTAAATGTGTTTAAAAAGCGCTGTCAACGCTCTTTTTTGTTGCTATTCATGATTGTGAATGGTAGAATAGAACAGTATAGGCTATAAAAAAGATGGGAAAATAGCAGTACAGACTGTTATGTGATGGGAGGCAATTTATGAGTAACAATGGACAATCAGCAAAGAGAGCAAGCTTCTCGGGTAAAATCGGATATGTGCTTGCTGTTGCAGGCTCAGCAGTCGGCCTGGGAAATATCTGGAGATTCCCGTATCTGGCTGCGAAATATGGAGGGGGAATCTTCCTTCTCGTTTATCTGATTCTGACCGTATCTTTTGGATATGTTCTGATCATGTCAGAGACAGCACTTGGAAGAATGACAAGAAAAAGTCCGGTTGGAGCTTTTCAGACATTTGGTAAGACAAAATCATTTAAGATCGGCGGATGGCTCAATGCAATAATCCCTATGCTGATCGTGCCGTATTATAGTTCGATCGGTGGCTGGGTTATCAAGTACCTTGCAGAGTATTTGAAAGGAAATGTGCAGACTGTTGCACAGGACGGATATTTTACAGAATTTATTTCAGATTCTTTTCAGGTAGAAGCATGGTTCATCGTGTTTTCTATTCTTGTATTCTGCGTTATCCTGGCAGGAGTTGAGAATGGTGTAGAGCGAGTATCTAAGATTATGATGCCAATCCTTGTTATCCTTGCGGTTATCGTAGCAATTTATTCTGTAACAAGACCGGGAGCAATTGAAGGTGTGAAGTATTTCCTGATTCCGAATCCAAAGCACTTCTCAGCAATGACGGTTGTTGCGGCAATGGGACAGATGTTCTACTCCCTGTCAATCGCGATGGGAATTTTGTATACATATGGTTCTTATATTGGTAAAGACGTTGATCTTGAGAAGAGTACAACACAGGTTGAGATTTTCGATACAGCAATCGCAATGCTCGCAGGACTTATGATCATTCCGGCTGTATTTGCATTCTCTGGTGGAAACCCGGACAATCTGCAGGCAGGACCATCTCTGATGTTCATCACACTTCCGAAGGTATTCGCAAGTATGGGCGTTGGAAGGCTGGCTGGTATCCTGTTCTTCATATTGGTACTTCTTGCAGCAGTGACAAGTGCAATCTCACTTCTGGAGACAAGCGTATCTACATTCCAGGATGAACTTCACTGGAGCAGACCGAAATGCTGTATCCTTATGGTTGCTGTTATGCTTATAATCGGAACCTTATCTTCTATGGGATATGGAGTACTGAGCTTTATTCAGATTTTCGGAATGGCATGTCTGGACTTCTTTGACTTCCTGACAAATTCAGTGATGATGCCACTTGCAGCACTTGCAACATGCTTCTTGATCGTTCGTACCGTTGGATTTGACAAGATTGCAAGGGAGATTGAGCAGTCATCTGCATTTAAGAGAAAGAAATTATACATGTTCTTTATGAAATATCTGGCACCGATCTGCCTGATTATTATATTATTAAGTTCTATTGCAAATGTATTGGGAATTATTTCTATGTAATGGAAAATGCTTGTTAAAATAGACAAGTAATCTTGCTGTAAATCTACCTGCATGGTATAATATGACTAGACTTGTAAAGTTTAGAAACAGTTCAGCCATACAACGAAGTGGTCATAAACTGACGGTCTTACGTTGTATGGCTGAATTGCAATAATTTTACATTTTAAGTAAATGATAGGAGTGATTAAGATGTATCAGGAAGAGTATAAGCGCTGGATGGCAGCAGACCTGGAAGACGCAGATCTGATGCCGGAGTTAACTAAAATCGAGGGAAATGATGACGAGATCAAGGAGCGTTTCGCAGTTGCGCTGAAGTTTGGAACAGCCGGACTTCGTGGTGTACTTGGAGCAGGAACAAACAGAATGAATATCTATGTTGTTCGTCAGGCTACACAGGGACTCGCTAACTGGGTAAAGACACAGGGCGGTACACAGACAGTAGCGATCAGCTACGACAGCCGACTCAAGAGTGATGTGTTTGCGAAGACAGCAGCAGGAGTTCTTGCAGCGAACGGAATTAAAGTAAGAATCTACGATGCTCTGATGCCAGTACCGGCACTTTCCTTTGCGACACGCTATTATAACTGTAACGCAGGTGTTATGGTAACAGCATCCCACAACCCGGCGAAGTATAACGGATATAAGGCATACGGACCGGATGGATGCCAGATGACAGATGATGCAGCAGCAATCGTATACGAAGAGATCCAGAAGACAGATGTACTTACAGGTGCGAAGTATATGTCTTTCGCTCAGGGAGTTGAAGAAGGTCTGATCCGTTTCGTAGGAGATGACTGTAAGGATGCACTGTATGAGGCAATCGAGTCCCGTCAGGTTCGTCCGGGTCTGTGTAAGAGCGCAGGACTTAAGCTTGTATACAGCCCACTGAATGGATCTGGATTAGTACCGGTAACACGTGTACTTAAAGACATCGGAATCACAGATGTAACAATCGTACCGGAGCAGGAGTACCCGAATGGATATTTCACAACATGCAGCTACCCGAACCCAGAGATCTTTGCAGCACTTGAGCTGGGACTGAATCTTGCGAAAGAGACAGGCGCAGACCTCATGCTTGCAACAGACCCAGATGCAGACCGTGTAGGAATCGCTATGAAGTGCCCGGACGGATCCTATGAGCTTGTTTCAGGAAATGAAGTAGGAGTTCTTCTTCTTGACTACATCGCAGCAGGACGTATCGAGAAAGGCACAATGCCTGAGAAACCGGTAGCAGTGAAATCTCTCGTATCTACACCACTTGCAGATGCAGTTGCAGAGCATTACGGAGTAGAACTTCGCAACGTACTGACAGGATTTAAATGGATTGGAGATCAGATTGCGAACCTCGAGGCAGCAGGAGAAGTTGACCGTTTTATCTTCGGATTTGAAGAGAGCTACGGATACCTTGCAGGACCTTATGTACGTGATAAAGATGCAATCATCGGATCTATGCTGATCTGTGAGATGGCCGCTTACTACAGAAGCATCGGAAGCTCACTGAAACAGAGACTGGAAGAGATCTACGCACAGTACGGACGTTATCTCAACAAGATCGATAGCTTTGAATTCCCGGGACTGAGCGGAATGGATAAGATGTCAGGAATCATGGAAAATCTTCGTAAGAATCCTCTGGAAGAGATCGCAGGATACAAAGTAGCCAGCGTGATCGATTACGAGAAGACAGAAGAAACAGGACTTCCGAAGGCTAACGTACTTGTTTACAAACTGGAGAACAACGAGACAGTAATCGTTCGTCCATCCGGAACAGAGCCGAAGATCAAGATCTACTACACAACACTGGGTAAAGATCTTGCAGAGGCAGAAGCTGAGAAAGAGAAGCTTGCAGAAGCACTGAAACCTATTATGGAGTAATAGAAGATGGGAAAGGGGATCAGATATCTGGTCTCCTTTTTCACTGTCGTAAAAAAATAAGTAGTAAATATGTAGCATATATGTTAAAATCAATACATTACAGTAAAGTAATAAAGTGATTAGAGAACGAAACAGATGGAGGAATATTACGATGTATATAACATGTCTTGATGTAGAGGGAGTACTTGTACCGGAGATTTGGATTGCATTCGCAGAGGCGAGTGGAATTCCGGAACTCAAGAAGACAACAAGAGACGAACCTGACTATGATAAACTGATGAATTGGAGACTTGGAATTCTGAAAGAGCATGGTCTCGGACTGAAAGAGATCCAGGAGACAATCGCAAAGATCGATCCGCTTCCGGGAGCGAGAGAGTTCTTAGATGAGCTCCGCACATTCAGTCAGGTAATCCTGATCAGTGATACATTTACACAGTTTGCCACACCGCTGATGGAGAAACTCGGATGGCCGACACTGTTCTGCAACAGTCTGGAAGTAGCTGAGGACGGCGAGATCACAGGATTCAAGATGCGCGTAGAGCAGTCTAAACTAAGCACGGTGAAAGCACTGCAGTCTATCGGATTCGACACGATCGCAAGCGGAGATTCCTACAATGACCTTGGCATGATCCAGGCAAGTAAGGCAGGATTCTTGTTCCGCAGCACAGAGCAGATCAAAGCAGATCATCCGGAACTTCCGGCATATGAGACTTATGATGAGCTTCTGACAGCAATTAAAGACGCGATGAAATAGAGGATGAAAATACGAAAAAGCATCTGCACAGCCTGAATTGGCCGGTTGCAGATGTTTTTTTATATGTTAGGAAAGTTCTTTCCTAACATATAAAAAAACGCTCCGCTTAGGATGCGCACTGCGGCGTACAAGGTAGGCGTCGCAAGCGACCGCCGCAGGCGCAAGAATGTGCCGAGCACATTCTTTGTTCTATATAGATTAATGTAGAAAATCATGATAAGATAGAAAGACAAAGAAGTATTAGCAGAATCAGCAGTATAGAAAAATGGAATCTGTAAGATTGGATGAATAAACAGGAAAGGACTACAACCAACATGTTATACGATGAAATCATGAAGATAGTGACACTGGCAGGGGAACTGATGCTTCAGGCACAGGACGAGGAACTGACAGTTTTTGATAAAGAAGGAACCGCAAACTTTGTGACAAAGCATGACAAGGAGATTCAGTTTTATCTGATTCAGAACCTGCGTCAACTCATACCGGAAGCGACATTTCTTGCAGAGGAAGACGGGATGCAGCAGGAACTTGGAGATGGATATTGCTTCATTATAGATCCGATTGACGGAACGACGAACTTTATCTTTGATTACAAGCATAGTTGCATTTCAGTCGGATTAACAAAGTTTGGAAGAATGCTGTTTGGATGTGTTTACAACCCTTACACAAGAGAAATGTATTCCGCTGTGAAAGGCGAAGGGGCGAAGCTGAACGGAAAAGAGATTCACTGTTCGGATAAAGGACTTGCAGACAATTTGGTTGCATTCGGAACTGCACGGTATCAGACAGAAGATACAGACAGAATCTTTGACCATGCGAAGAAGCTGTATCTGAACAGCCTTGGAATTCGTGCCGGTGGTTCAGCAGCACTTGATATCTGCCGTGTGGCATCCGGTGCAAATGGAGTCTATCTTGAACTGATGCTGTATCCGTGGGATTATGCGGCAGCATCTTTGATCGTGATGGAAGCCGGAGGGTTTATCTCAACAGCAGAGGGTGGAATGATCACGTTGGATCAGCCGTGTTCCATCCTGGCAGCAGGACGGCAGTGCTGGAAGGAAGCAAGCCAGTTGTTGAGTGAATAATCAGAAGAATGGAATAGAGAGAAAAAATAGAAAGGAACTGAATTCATATGTTTACGCATGAGATGATAAAATCTTTTAATCAGTTGGAGATGGATGTGTATAATTACATCATCAGCAATGAAGAGAAAG
>OHRA01000246.1_pt1 | contig 24500 bp, 20 predicted proteins | sample 1578241 | NCBI WGS metagenome assembly OHRA01 (sample SAMEA3879597, study PRJEB24766) | human gut metagenome | biome: human-associated habitat; feature: feces | place: USA | collected 1985/1987 | reverse complement strand
CACTTTCTTATCCTCGTCCGCCCTGATGAGCTCCGGTCTGAACGCCAGAATTCCGGAATCACGGAACAAGTGCACCATGTCTTCATCGAAATTCATAAGGTATTTGTACCTAAGGTAATCCGGTTTGCAGAGGGACCATTGCCTGCGCGCATATTTGTAGGACCAGCCGTTCCCGGCACGCGGAAAATCAATCCACTCCGGATGCCCGAATTCATTGCCCATGAAAGTAAGGTATCCGTCGCCTGCGGTCGCGAGCGTCACGAGCCTGATGAGTTTATGAAGGGCAATGCCTCTGTCCACGACGAGATTTCTCGATTCCACATTCATCGCGGTGTACATTTCCTTGTCCATCATCCTGAATATCAATGTCTTGTCACCGACAAGCGCCTGGTCGTGGCATTCAGCATAGCTGATGGTCTTCTCATCCGCCCTCTTGTTCGTCAGTTCCCACCATATTTCTCCCATGCTCCACTGCTCGTCGCTCTTCTCTTTCAGCCATTTTATCCAATGGTCCGCGATTCCCATAGCCATGCGGAAATCGAATCCGAGTCCGCCAGATGCGAAAGGAGCAGCGAGTCCGGCCATGCCGCTCATGTCTTCCGCAATCGTAATCGCATCAGGGTCAATCTCTTTCGTAAGCATGGCAGCGAGGGCAAGGTAGGTCACGGCATTCTCGTCGACACCGTCATTGAAATAATTGTCATAACCGACGAAGTCCTTGCCGAGGCCGTGGTTCCAGTACAGCATGCTGGTCACGCCGTCGAACCGGAAGCCGTCAAGATGGTATTCTTCCATCCAGAACTTACAGTTCGAGAGCAGGAAGTATTTGGTTTCGGATTTTCCGTAGTCGAAGCATCTGGAGCCCCATGCAGGATGATGCCCCTGGCTGCCCTTATAGAAATAAAGGTCTTCCCGCCCGTCGAAAAGGCTGAGGCCTTCCGCCTCATTTTCAACACTATGCGAATGCACGATATCCATAATCACGGCAATTCCGCGTGAATGGGCCTCGTCGACCAACCGCTTGAATTCTTCCGGCGTGCCGAAACGTGACGATAGCGCATAGAAATTGGAAACCTGATATCCGAAGGAGCCGTAATAAGGGTGCTCCTGCAATGCCATTATCTGCAATGTGTCATAGCCGAGCTTCTCCACATGCGGAAGGACATTGATCCTGAAATCTTCGAACGTGGCGACTTTTTCCTCCTCGGAGCTCATGCCGATATGGCATTCATAGATAAGGGGATGCGGGCGCGGACCCGGGCTCTTGTGCTTCCAGACGTACGGCTTTTCGGGCTCCCACACCTGGGCGCTGAACACCTTGGTCACAGGGTCCTGGACCACACGGCGCACATACGACGGCAGACGTTCTCCGCCGCCGCCCGGCCATTCGATGAACAGCTTGTAAAGCTCGCCGTGATGCAGGAACATCGACGGAAGCCGGATTTCCCAGTTTCCGCCGCCTGTCGGCTGCAATGCGTATGCGGAGGTGCGCTTCCAGTTGTTGAATTCGCCTATAAGGTATATGCGGCTGGCATTCGGCGCCCATTCGCGGAAAATCCAGTTCCCGTCGGCCTCACGATGCAATCCATAAAAAAGGTGGTTGTTCAATCCCTTGGACAGCGAGCCGTCCACGGCGATCTTGTCGCGTTCCGCTTCAATGCGAGCGTGTCTGGCTTCTATCGCTTCCTTGTACGGAGCCAAGTAAGGGTCCGTCTCGTATATCATTGAATGTCGTGTCATAGCTGGCATATATTATATGGTATCTATATTTTCGACCTTGTCCCTGACCGTGCGCAGGTAGGCCCGGCAGGAGGCGACAAGTTCGCTTGAACGTCTGACATATTTGTCTATATCGTCAAGTCCCGTGGACGGGTCCTCGACTTTCACCGCGATTTTTTCAAGTTCATCGACAGCTTTCTTATAATCGAATTTATCCATAATCAATTATTTTCCCGGGTTGTAGTTTTTCACTTCGCAGTCCAGCCGCCCGTCGGCAAACATGACGGAGACATTGTCCCCTGCCTTCCTGCCGGAGGCGCTTTTCAGCACGACGCCGTCGCCGTCCAGCACGAGCACATATCCTCGGGACAATATTTTTCTCGGGTCTGCGCCCTGGATTCTGGCTTCCAGCAGGTCCACTTTCGAGGACATCAGCGAAATCTTGTTCAGAAATGCCGTTTTCAGACGGGTTCCGTATGATACAAGAGACTGGTCCTCAGCAGCATAGATATCCAGAAAGACATCGGCCAATGCTGTCGGCGTCTTCACGTATTCCCATGCGGCCATGTCGCAGATATGGTAGTCCTGGTCATGTCCGACAGCCGTGAGCACGGGAACGGGACAACGCCCTATCGCCGCACCTACCTCATAATCATCGAAGCAGGCAAGGTCCAGTTTCGCACCGCCGCCACGCAGAATCAGCACGGCATCATACCCGGGACTTGCTTCGGATGCAGCGGCAATGGCCTCCGCTATGGAAGACGGAGCCGCAACACCCTGCATCACAGCCTCGAAGAGGTCCGTGTGGAAAGTGAAACCGTAATCGTTTTCGTGCAGATGACGCATGAAATCCCGGTAACCTGCCGCATCCGGCGCAGAGATGACAGCAAGCCTGTAAGGCAACGGCGCCAATGTCAGCCGCTTCTGACGGTCCAGCAGTCCCTCCCGCTTCAGCCGTTCAATGGTTTCCTGCCGCTCGCGCTCCTTGTCCCCGACAGTGTATTCCGGGTCAATGTCGTCGATTATCAATGACAGTCCATATAGCTGGCTGTAGTTCACCTGCACATGGACGAGAACATTGATGCCCTCCTGGAGCGGTATTCCTGTAACTGATTGGAAATAAGGCGCAAGCATTCTGAACTTGGAGCTCCAGATTATCGCCGTGGCCTTGGCGGCCAGTCCTGCGTCCCCGCTCTGCGACAATTCCAGGTAACAATGTCCTCCTGTTCTCGCCTTGACAGCGCTGATTTCTGCTTTCACCCACATCTTCGCAGGAAAAGAATCCTCCAGCACCGTCCTGAGTTGCGTCTGCAACGTATATAAGTCTATGGCATTTCTATCCATATGTGTATTCCGTATGGCTAAGGTCATCAATTGTGTGGTCCTTCAAATTTACAATTGGTTTTGGTCAAATCAAAATCGGGACACCACTTATTTCGCAATCTTCGCACATATTTCACATTCCTGAAAAATAACTTCATTAAACTTTAACAACAGGGTGTGCGGTCCAATGATTTTTGCTATATTTGCAGCGCGTTTGGTTAAACAGCAAAAGTTAAATCCATACAGTTTCCTAGAAACCGTCATTTGATGAAAACGAATATGAAAATCTCAAGCGCGAAATTTGCGGGCAGCAGCACGCAGGTTACGCAGAAACCGGCCAGAAAACTGCCCGAGTTCGCTTTCATCGGAAGGTCCAACGTCGGTAAATCATCATTGATAAACATGCTTTGCGGAAACGGCAAGCTGGCCATGACTTCCGGTACTCCCGGAAAGACCAGACTGGTGAACCATTTCCTCATAAACGACAGCTGGTATCTGGTGGACTTGCCGGGATACGGATTTGCCAAACTTCCGGAAAAAGAGCGTGCCAAACTCCAGGATGTCATTCGGGATTACCTGAACCACTCACAGGAAATGGTCATGCTCTTCGTGTTGATAGACGTTCGGCATGATATCGGAAAGATTGACATGGATTTCCTTAACGAGCTGGGTGACAGCGATATACCATTCGCCATCATCTTCACCAAAGGCGACAAGCTGGGTCCTGTGGCAAGGGCTGCGCAGCTGGAACGGGACAAGGAACAGCTCGGAGAGTTTTGGGAAGAGCTTCCGCTCAGCTTCGTAAGTTCTTCGAATTCAGGTCTCGGAAAGGAGGAAATCCTGGGCTACATCGGCTCCGTGCTGGAAGACCTGAAGAACAAGGACGAGGCGGAACAAACCAAATGATCGACATTGACAGAACAAACCAATAACTTAAAAATGAACACCTCACACAAAATGGAATTGTTTGCCTGCAGGGCCTCGAAAGACTTTGCTGCAAAGGTAGTTGACGAGTTGAACAAACTTCAGCCGGAAGGAGAGGGACAGATTCACCTCGGAGATTCAGAAGTTACCGTCTTCAGCGACGGTGAGTTCCAGCCTTCTTTCACTGAAAGCGTACGTGGAGCTACAGTATTTATTCTGCAGTCCACCTTCCCGCCGGCAGAGAATCTGATGGAGCTTCTTTTGACAATCGATGCAGCCAAGAGGGCTTCAGCTTACAAAGTCATCGCAGTCATGCCTTACTTCGGATGGGCAAGACAGGACAGAAAAGACAAGCCGAGAGTTTCCATCGGAGCCAAGCTCGTAGCCAATCTTCTCTGCGCCGCAGGAGTTGACAGAATCATGACCTGCGACCTCCACGCTGACCAGATTCAGGGATTCTTCGACATTCCGGTAGATCATATTTATGCAAGCAAGGTGTTCATACCTTACCTGAAATCTCTCAAAATCAAGGATTTGGCAATCGCTGCTCCTGATATGGGCGGTGCCAAGAGGGCCAATGCCTATGCCAAGGATCTCGCATGTCCGGTCATCATCTGCCACAAGTCAAGAGAGAGAGCGAACGTGGTCGCATCCATCACTGCAATCGGTGAGGTGGAGGGCAAGAACGTGGTCATCGTCGACGACATGATCGATACCGCAGGAACATTGACCAAAGCCGCTGACATCCTGATGGAGAAGGGCGCGAAGAGCGTGCGCGCATGTGCGACCCACGCGATCCTTTCAGGACCGGCTTACGACAGGATCAATGCTTCCAAGCTTTCAGAGGTGTATGTAACTGATACAATTCCTCTTACGAGCAATCCTGACGTGGACAAGAGCAAGATCAAGGTAGTTTCGATGACGGAGACATTTGCAAGAATCATCCGCAAGGTCTGCGACAACGAGCCTATCAGTCCAGAGTTCATTTTCTAAAAAAGTTCAATATATAATGGAAGTCTTTCTGGCAGCATTGGTACTTGTCGGATTCGGGGTCTTGGGAATGTGTTTCAACATCATATTCCGCAAGAACGGCCAGTTTCCGCAGACGGATGTCGGTTCGAATGAAAACATGAAGAAGCTCGGCATCAGGTGCATGCGCGAGGAAGACGACGAACGCTTTTCGAAAACGCACGGCGGTAACGGTTCCGGAGCTACATGTTCCGGAACTTATAGCGACTCCTGCATAGGATGCGGCCTGTACCCGCTGGAAAAGAAAGCAGAAAAGAAGGGCCAGAGCCCTATATTATAAACAAGAAGCCCGGGATACGGGAAAAACAATCTTCTCGTGAGAGTAGATATCAACTAGTAAAAAGATGAGTCTAGTAGCAATTGTAGGACGCCCGAATGTGGGTAAGTCCACACTTTTCAACCGCCTCGTAGGTATGAGGCAAGCCATTGTAGATGAAACCGCAGGCGTTACGCGCGACAGGCATTACGGAAAATGCGAATGGTGCGGCAAGGAGTTTTCAGTGGTGGATACCGGTGGATATACTTCCGGTTCCGATGACGTTTTCGAAGAGGAAATCAGAAAACAAGTGGTAATCGCCATTGAAGAGGCGGATTTGATAATGTTCATGGTGGAAGCTTCCACCGGAATCACCGACTACGACGCTGAGATCGCAGGTCTGCTCAGAAGGAGCGGCAAGCCCGTGGTCGTGGCTGTCAACAAGGTGGATTCCGGCGAAAAAGTTTTCGACACCTACCAGTTCTATGGCCTCGGCCTCGGAGAAATCTGGAGCATTTCCGCAGCGAACGGCAGCGGCACGGGCGACCTTCTGGATGAAGTCCTGAAGAAACTTCCGGAAGATACGGAGGCCGAGGATGAGCATCCGGGCGTTCCGAGAATCACCATCGTGGGCAAGCCGAATGTCGGCAAATCGTCTCTGACCAATGCGCTTCTCGGTGAGGACAGAAACATTGTGACTTCCGTAGCCGGCACCACAAGAGATTCAATATCATCCTATTACAACAAGTTCGGCCACGAGTTCATGTTCGTGGACACTGCCGGCATCCGCAAGAAGAACAGGGTCAATGAGGACTTGGAGTTCTACTCCGTGATGCGTTCCATCAGGGCCATCGAGCACAGCGATGTCTGCATCATGATGATCGATGCCACCACAGGTATGGAGGCACAGGACATGAATATCTTCAACCTCATCAAGAAGAACAGAAAGGGTTGTGTCCTGGTAGTGAACAAGTGGGACCTCTTCACTAAAGAGAGCAACACGATGGCGGAATATACCAAGGCATTGAAAGCAAGAATCGCTCCGTTCAATGACGTGCCTATCATCTTCACATCCGTGCTGAAAAAGCAGAGAATCATGGATGTGCTGAATGAGATCGCACACGTATGGGACAATTACTCGCGCAAGGTAAGCACTTCCAAGCTTATGGATGCAATGCTTCCGGAAATCGAGAATTATCCACCTCCGATGTGGAAGGGCAAGCTGGTGAAAATCAAGTATATGACCCAGCTTCCTACCAGATTCCCGGCATTCGCGTTCTTCTGCAACTTGCCGCAGTACATCAAGGATCCATACAAGCGTTTCCTGGAGAACAAACTCCGCGAGCACTTCGACCTGACAGGCTGCCCTGTGCAGATGTTCATGCGCCAGAAATAACGGCACATCGCCGAGACAAAAATGAGGGTCACCCGGAATTGCGGGCGACCCTCATTTTTAATGTTGTATTGACAGTCAGATTATACGCGCTGGCCGTATGAACGGTCTGTGGTATTTACTGTGATGACGTCATCCTGGTTGATGAAGAGAGGAACCATGATCTTGGCACCTGTCTCAAGTGTACACTCTTTAAGAGCACTGGTAGAAGCGGTATTGCCCTTTACTGCTGGCTCGGTGTAGGTAACCTTCAATGTAACGTATGTAGGAAGCTCGCAGGTGAGGCATCTTTCCTCGTCTACCAAGAACATCATCTCCACGTGCTGTCCTTCTTTCATAAGGTCTGCGTTCTCCACAACATCCTTAGGAAGGTGAATCTGCTCGAATGTCTCCTCGTGCATGAAGTTGTATCCATCCTCATCACCATAAAGGAACTGGTAAGGACGTCTTTCGACATTGATAGTATCAACCTTCGCACCTGCGGTGAAAGTATTCTCGAGAATTCGTCCGTTCTCAAGGTTACGGAGTTTAGTCTTTACGAATGCTGGACCTTTTCCCGGCTTTACGTGCTGGAAATATACGAGCACGCATGGTTTACCGTTGAAATTCAGGTACATTCCGTTTTTGAAATCAGCTGTTGTTGCCATATATCTAATAAAATTTGATTCAGTTTTCCAAATGACGGCGCAAATTTATAAAAATGCGGCGTAACTGCCAAATTTTCATTGAAAATGAGCCGAATATATCATTAGCCGTTCAATGCCAGGATGCGTGACGCGACAGATTCGAGAAGCCATTTCGGGGTAGATGTGGCACCGCAGACACCGACGCGGTCGTCATGGCGGAACCACTCCGGACGGATTCCCTCTTCATCGCTGACATGATAAGTCCGGATATTCAGGGAGCGGCAGAGATTGCAGAGGACTTTGCCGTTCGAGCTCTCGCTGCCGGAAACGAAAATAATGATATCATGATGCAATGCGAAGTCAGAGAGCCTTTCATGACGTCTCGCCACCTGCCGGCAGATGGTATCATGCACCGCCAGCAGACCGGTACCGCGGAAACGCTCCTCGGACAACTCATGTTCCTTCGCCATCGCTTCACGCAATGCACAGCAGATGGCAGAATACTCTGCAGGGCTCTTGGTGGTCTGCGAAAAGATTTCCACGGGGCCTTCAAGACGGATTTTGCCGGAGGACAATGCTTCCATGAACATGTCCATATTTTCTATCACGACGGCATCGCCGTCCACCTGGCCTAGAAGCCCCAGCACCTCGGCATGGCCGACCTTTCCGAAAATCACGATCTGACCGCCGGCGGCATTGACACGGGCATAGGCCTCGCGGATGCTTTTCTGGAGATTCAGCACCACCGGACAGGTACAGTCAATCACATCAAGGCCAAGTTCTTCTGCCTTGGAGTATGTGGAAGACGGTTCGCCATGGGCGCGGATAAGAAGGCTGTCGCCTTTATGGAGGGATGAGAGATCAGACAGGCCGATCGTCACAAGCCCGGCTGCACGAAGGCGCGAAAGTTCCGCCTCGTTATGCACAATGGAACCCAAAGAATATAATCTGGAATGTTCCGCGCCCGAAAGATATTCCTCGGCGCGGTCAACTGCCCTTATCACTCCCCCGCAGAATCCGGAATCCGGATCGATTTCCACCGTAATGTTCATGTCGACTAAGCCCCGAATTTCTCCTTTACAAGATTACGAATCCAATCCATCTGATCATCGGGAGTCATATCCGTATTGTCCAGGACAATGGCGTCGGAAGCCTGCCTCAACGGGGATGTCTCCCTATGTGAATCAATATAATCCCTCGTCTTCAAATTTTCCAGAACTTCCTTAAAATCAGGGTTTTGCCCTGACGCACGCATCTCTTTCAGACGACGTTCCGCACGGACATTGTCATCAGCGACCATAAAAATCTTCAAATCTGCATTCGGGAATACCGACGTACCGATGTCGCGTCCGTCCATGACGATGCGCTTGTTCTTTCCATATTCGACAAGTTTCCGGTCCACGAAACTGCGCACTTCGGGAATCACCGAAACCGGACTCACATGGGAAGAGACCCCGATAGTACGGATCTTGTCATCCACGCACTCGTCTCCGATAAAAGTATGACTGCAGCCGTCGGCGTACTCGAAACGGACATCCAGCGCAGGAAGGGCCGCGTCAAGAGCGGGAATGTCAATGCTGCCGTCAGGAAGAACCATGCCATGCTCCATCGCGTACAGTGTCACGGCGCGGTACAATGCCCCTGAATCCAGGTAAAGAAACGAGAATTCCTTAGCTATGAGTTTGGCAAACGAACTTTTGCCTGTGGACGAATATCCGTCAATTGCAATGATTATATCTGGAACTTGCATTTGTAGTCGGTTGGTTTGGGGCAAAAATAGGCATTTTTTTTATTTTTCCCTCATTATTTTCAGCTGCTGTATCTTATACGTGTCCTGCTTGAAAGTGACGAAGATGGTCACTTCGAAAGATTCGCCGCCGGCACTGAGCCTTCCGATGGCATATTTCATATTGGAACGGCCTGCCGTATGTGTTATGTCGAACCCTCGCGGGGAATAGCTGTCGAAGAATGCTTTAAGGATCTGTTTCGCCTGATTCTTGCTGGAATCGCTGGTGTTGGATATTATGGAAATCTCCAGGCTGTCGTCAAACCACGCCGAGAGTTTCTCCGCATCTCCAAGACGGATGTACTTGGCAATAGGAACGAACACATCGTACCCCTCATCCTGGGCAGATGTCATATGTCCGCAGCAGCAGAACGCTACCGCAGCAGATAAGAATATGAGCAGTCTGTTTTTCATCCTGTTTTCCTACATTGTTGTACATCAGGTATTCTAATTGCAAATTCCGAGCCGCGAAAATGATTTTTCATTATCTTTGTGGATGACAAGATTGGAAAACGCGGAAGTCTGATGAAATTTACATTGATAATGGTCGGAAAAACCGATGTGAAGTGGGTAAAAGAAGGCCTGGAGCTGTATGCCGGCAGGCTTTCCCACTATATACAATTCACTATCAACGAGATTCCCGAACTGAAGAATGCCTCGGCACTTTCCCGTGACCAGATAAAGGAAAAGGAAGGCGACCTGATATTGGGGCTGATACGTCCGGCTGACGATGTCATCCTGCTGGACGAGCACGGAAAGGAGTTCAGATCAATGGAGTTTGCATCCTATATCCAGAACAAGATGGCCTGCAGCGGCAGAAATATTGCATTCGTCATCGGAGGGGCATACGGCTTCTCACAGAAAGTCTATGACAGGGCAGACTCGAAGATGTCGCTTTCGAAAATGACTTTCTCCCACCAGATGGTCAGGACGATTTTCGCAGAACAGCTCTACCGGGCATTCACCATCATAAAGGGCGAGCCTTATCACCACGAATAGCAGAACATGTCCAAAACATTGAAACATAGTAAAGCACGAAAATTCTTCCGTTCATTGACGGGCAAGAACGCCGGTCTGCTGTTCTTCGCGATAGCGGCATTGAGCATCATTGCCAACATATTCCTGAACAGGAGGTCGGACTTTTCGGATTTCGCCGCCAAACGATTCACGAGCGCGGTAAACAAGCGGTTCGACAAGCTGGAATCATACATGAACACCGCGTTGGCCACATCGCCCGCAGATTGGCTGAACCTGAAAGGGATTCCTGAGGACATGGTCGTGTACCGCTATGCCGGCGACTCCCTGCAGTCATGGTGCAACCAGTTTTCATTGGACAATGACGATATCGCGGACCGCATGGTGGTGCAGCGGTTTGCAAACCTGCGTTACAACCTGATTTCACCTCTCGCGGAAGCAGACACCACGGTCAAGTTCATGAACATCGGGCCGAAATGGTACCTGGTGAAAGCGCTCTTCGGGAAAGGAGGCAGCCGCATAATCGGAGGACTTGAAATCAGGAACACATTGGATTCCAGGTCAATAAACGGGGTCAACCCGAAATTCAGGCTCTCGGACAGATTCTCATTGCAGCCGATAAGCTACAGCGGCGGCTCGGTCATTTCCGTGAACGGCTATCCGCTGATGAAAATCATACAGGAGACCACCAGGGTGATGCCGATTCTTCCTGACACTACAATGGTCTGGGTCTCAGTAACTTTCATGATATTGGGAATAATGCTCTACCTGCATTTCAACCGCAGCCGCAAGGTATTGCGATTGGCAGTCGTAGCATTGACATTGATATTTCTGGCATTTTACCTTTTCGGATACGGGATGCAGGGGTCGTCTTCCCTCTTCTCGCCTACGATTTACGCGGACGGACCGATGCTTTATTCCCTCGGTGCCGTATTGATCATAAACCTCTGGCTGATATTGCTTTTCTTCTCGACCTACATGGTAAGGAGAGACATTCTGGAATATGTCTTCGAGAAAAACACCAGACGAAGGGCCTCATTCATGATAGGCGCCACTGTCGCGTTCTGCATACTGCTGCTGGTCTACATAACGTTCACTTTCCGCAGCCTCATACTCAACTCGAACATTGGACTGGAGCTCTATAAAATCACACAGCTGGGACGATACACATTGTATATATATGTATCGTACCTGACTCTCATATCGGTGATTCCGATGGGGCTGCAGATGATCCGCGTGCCGGTCCACAGGCTCACGGGATTGAAATACAACATGGCATCCAGATTCGGACGTACTGCATTTTCGGTTTTCTGCGCCGTATATTTCATGAGCATGTTCTCGATTCTGGGGCGCGAAAAGGAGTTCAGCCGCGAGGAAATATGGATGAACCGCCTGTCAATAGACAGGGACCTCGGGCTGGAGCTGCAGCTGCGAGGCATCGAAAAGGTCATAGAATCTGACAATTCCATACCGGAAGTCATCTTCACGACCAGGGACTACAGGGTGATATTGAACAGAATCACAGAGACTTACATGAGCCGCATATCGAAGGATTATGATGTGAGCCTCTACATCTACAAGGACAAGACCTCTGATCCTCAGATGCTGAAATTCATTGACGAGAGAATCCTGAACGGAAAGCCGATTGCTTCCGATTCCAGATTCCGGTACAGCCGGAACATGAACGGAAGGGCGCAATATGCAGGCATGTTCGTGTACTATACTCCTGACAAGGGGTCAGTGAGAATGCTGCTCGGCATAAATTCCAAGGCAGACCGTGAAGAACGTGGATACTCTTTCATATTGGATTCAGGGACACCGGGTTCCGTGACGATACCGCCGCTGTATTCGTACGCCAAATACATTGACGGAAAACTGGTCAGCTATAAGGGGGACTACCCGTACCCGACGATATTGTCAGGACAGTTCAAGGAGGACGGTCGTGACCCTGACCACAACAGGATAGCGTCCGGTTCATACGTCCATTTCTTCAATCATGTTTCGCCGGAGGAAGTGGTGATATTGTCCCGTCCGAGAATCAGCATATTGCAATACATATTGTCGGCGAGCATCGTCTGCCTGCTGACGTATTTCTGGATCAGCCTCTGCTGCCTGCGAAGGAAAAGGCGCGGCGATTTCGAGAAGAACTATTACAAATCCAGAGTGAACACGGTGCTTTTCCTGTCCATGCTCATGACATTGGTCACGATGAGCGTCATCATGGTGTTCTTCGTCTACAAGCGCAATGATGCCAACGTGATGAGGCTCATGAGCAGTAAAATCTCTACTATCCAGTCACTTATGGAGAACAAGACGCGGGCGCTGCATTCATTCAGGGATATGCCGGCGAACGAGATGTCAGCCATTATCGACAATATCGGAGACTACACCAGGTCGGACATAACGTTGTACAGTCCGGGCGGCAAAGTGTTCAACACCACGGCTCCTGAGATTTTCGAAAACATGATTATCGGTTCCAGGACCAATGATGAGGCGTACCGGAACATCATGTATAACAACAAGAGATACTACATCCACAAGGAGAGTCTCGGCGGCAAGAGTTTCTACACCATGTACGCGCCCATTTTCAATGATGAGGGCAAGGTCATGGCAATCTTGAGCGCACCATATACTGATTCCGGACTTTCGTTCAAGACAGATGCGATATTCCACTCCGTATTCGTGATGACGGTGTTCTTCATATTACTGATTATCACCAGGTTCTTCACGACAAGAGTGGTTGACAAGATGTTCCGCCCGATTATTGACATGGGACGCAAGATGGTATACGCCAGGACTGCGGGATTGGAATACATCATTTACGATAAGGAGGATGAAATTTCCGGACTTGTGAGGGCATACAACCTGATGGTACATGACCTTTCCGAGTCCAGCAAACAGGTGGCGCAGGTAGAGAGGGAGAGGGCCTGGAGCGAAATGGCGCGTCAGGTGGCGCATGAAATCAAGAACCCGCTTACGCCAATGAAGTTGCAGATACAGAGGCTGATACGCCTGAAGAGCAAGAACGATCCGAGCTGGGAGACGAAGTTCGATGACATATCCAGACTGGTGCTCGACAGCATCGAGGTCTTGACCGATACGGCCAATGAATTCTCGACATTTGCAAAACTCTATACCGAGGAGATGGTGCCTATCGACCTGGACCGCATGGCGTCCGACCAGATTTCAATGTTCGACGACAAGGACAATATCACTTTCCAGTATTTCGGACTGAAGGACGCGCTGGTAATGGGGCCTAAGCCGCAGCTGATCCGCGTGTTCGTGAACCTGCTGACCAATGCCGTGCAGGCTATCGAGAACCAGCAGACTGAGGACATGGAGGCCGGGCGCGAGCCGAAGCATGGACAGATAATCCTTTCTGTCAGAAATAGTTCCAAGGAAGGGTTCTATGATATCGTGGTGGAGGACAACGGTCCCGGCATCAAGGATGAGAACCGAAACAAGCTGTTCACGCCGAATTTCACCACGAAGAGCAGCGGGACAGGACTGGGTCTTGCCATTTGCCGCAATATTCTGGAGCGCTGCGGCGGAGAGATTTCGTACAGCAGGTCATTCTCCATCCAGGGAGCCTGCTTCACGATACGATTCCCGAAGAATATCGCGAAATCATAATAAAATACGAATAAAATTAGTAGTGAGATGAAAATATTGATTATTGATGACGAAAGAGCTATCAGGAACTCATTGAGCGAGATCCTGTCAGATGAAGGATATAATGTGGAAGTGGCTGAAGATGGTCCTACGGCCATCGAGATGGCGGAGAAGGAACGCTATGACGTGATTTTCTGCGACATCAAGATGCCCAACATGGAGGGTAAGGAAGTGCTGGAAAAGCTCCGCAAGGACGGCATTGACTCCGCCATCATCATGATTTCCGGCCACGGCGACATTGAAACGGCCGTAGAATGCATAAAGAAAGGCGCTTTCGATTTCATCCAGAAGCCGCTGGACCTTAACCGGATATTGATCACCATCAAGAACGCGACGGAGCGCACGCAGATCATCACCGAAAACACCAATCTGAAGAAGAAAGTGTTCGGGCAGCAGATGATAGGCGAATCCGCGCCGATAAAGCATCTGAAGGAGATGATAGAGAAAGTGGCGCCGACTGATGCCCGTGTATTGATTACAGGACCTAATGGTTCCGGTAAGGAGCTGGTAGCCAGGAGTCTGCATCAGCAGAGCAACCGCAGCGCCATGCCTTACATCGAGGTCAACTGTGCGGCCATCCCGTCAGAACTCATCGAAAGTGAACTCTTCGGACATGAAAAGGGTGCATTCACATCTGCAATCAAACAGCATAAAGGAAAATTCGAACAGGCCGACGGCGGTACATTGTTCCTGGATGAAATAGGCGACATGAGCCTCGCGGCCCAGGCGAAAGTGCTGCGCGTATTGCAGGAAAAGAAACTTTCACGTGTCGGCAGCGACAAGGATATCATCGTGGATGTCAGGGTTCTGGCTGCCACGAACAAGGATTTGAAAGCGGAAATCGAGAAGGGCACATTCAGGGAGGACCTTTATCACAGATTGAGCGTAATCGTCCTCCACGTGCCGTCACTGGACGAAAGACGTGACGATATTCCGCTGCTGGTCAAGTACTTCAACGACCAGGTGAGCACAGAATCCGGTATGCCTAAGAAGGATTTTTCTCCGGAAGCCATCAAGATGCTCCAGGAAAAAAGCTGGACGGGAAATATCCGTGAACTGCGCAACGTAGTCGAGCGCCTGCTGATCCTGGGCAACAACCCGGTATCCCCTCAGGACATCCGCGACTACGTGAATATCGGGTAAAACGCTCCTCCATTTTTGCCCTGCTACTCTTTTGAGGACGTGGATTCGAAACGAACACGACGTTTTGTTCCAGTTAAAACGTTTTCGCGGTACCAAATACATCATTCAAGGCATTCGGTGTAACTTAAAACGTTTTTTCGGAACAAAATTGTGAAAACCCGGCAGGCATTGCCAGTAATCGTTAAAAAATAAGTTGGAGAAGAATTTTCGAGCGATTTCCCGTGAATATAGGATTATTCTCATCAACGACAGCAAAATAATGTTACATTTGTGCCCAAACACGAAAGACACATGGGCAATAAGGTTCTGATTATGCTGTTGTTGGCGTTTCTGGGATTCGCGTCATGCGGAAAAGAGAACGGCAGTGAACGGATTCCGGACAAGGAGCCGCCGGCCGGCATTGACTTTCCGGAGGATGACGGGGCTAAGCAGCTGCCGGCAGACGGGGCACTCGCGCTGCGCGAATTGTTGACGGCAGTGGACCCTGCAAAGACATTGAGTCCGGGAGAAACGAAGATTACGGAGAAGCAGTTTGCCGAGATCAAGCAATTCATTGACAACAACTTGAAAGCGGGCAACAAGATTCAGACATACGAGAATATTTTCAATTGGATCGTGAAGAATGTCAGATACGGCAGCGGAAATGAGACCATTTATCTCGACCCTTATGACGTGTTCATCCATAAGGTCTGCATCTGTCAGGGTTATGCTAACCTGTTCAAGATAATGTGCCAGAGCCAGGATATTCCGGCAATGTGCGTGAACGGTTGGCTCGTCGGGGTCGGCGGCCATGCCTGGAACTACGCATATGTGGACAAAGAGTGGCATGTCAGCGACCCGACAAACGGCATTGACTACAAAATGGATGATACCGGGAAATATCGCGATGCTCTCCAGCCTGTCAGGGCGGATTTCAATCTCTTCGAGGACGGGAAGTTCGCGTATAATTTCGAGGAGGGCAGGCTCAATGTTGCAGAGGTGAAGGACTCCGGACTCGATTATGTGCTGGTGCCGTTCAGCATCAACGGCTTCAGAATCACGTCTTTCTGCCCTGTCAAAAAGGTCAACGGGTCATATGACAAGCTGTATCTGGGCAGCAATGTGGAGAGTGTCGGAGAGAACACGGTTTATCTGGGCAGCAACTTCAGTACCCTCCGCGAAATCAATGTCGATCCCGCCAACAAGTTCCTGACTGCATACAAGAATGTGTTATACAATACAGGTAACGATTCGCCGTACTTTATCCCGCCCGCGATAACCAGACTGGAACTCAAGCCGGTCAAGGTAATAGAAAAGAATTTCATCTGCCGCCTGGAAAACGTGGAGGAGATAGTTTTCGCGGAAGGGACAGAGAGAATCGAGGCCTATGCCGTGGAGAAGTGCTTGAATCTCAGGAAGGTGCATGTTCCGTCCACCGTGACGTACATGGACAAGGATGCAATATACGACTGCGGGGACAAAGTGGAAATCGTACGCTAGAGTTTCTCGGCAGCGGCAGCGCGGGCAGCCATGATCTCGGCATGTTCGCGGCGGGCCTTTTCTACGGCCGGTGAACGCTTCAGGATAAATCCGGAACTGAGGTACTTTGTGCGGACATCCTCGTCATTCGCGAGTTTCTCCGGCGTGCCGGACTGGAGAATCGTGCCCTCATAAAGAAGATAGGCACGGTCAATGATCGCCATGGTCTCACCCACATTGTGGTCCGTGATAATCACGCCGATGTTCTTGTACTTCAGCTTCGCAATGATATACTGGATATCCTCCACAGCAATCGGGTCCACGCCCGCGAAAGGCTCATCCAGAAGAATGAATTTAGGGTCAATGGAAAGCGCCCTGGCGATTTCACAACGGCGGCGCTCACCTCCTGACAGCTGGATTCCCAGACTCTTGCGCACCTTGGAAAGATTGAATTCGTCGATAAGCGACTCCAGACGGTCACGGCGTTCCTCCTTGGTCATGTCGGAAAGTTCCATGACTGACATGATATTGTCCTCAACAGACATCTTCCTGAACACGGAAGCCTCCTGCGGAAGATAGCCCACTCCCTTGAGAGACCTCTTGTACATAGGAAGATCCGTGATGTCCTCATCATCCAGGTAGATTCTTCCGCCGTTCGGAACCACCTGACCTGTAATCATATAGAAACTCGTAGTCTTACCTGCTCCATTAGGACCGAGGAATCCGACGATTTCGCCCTGCTCAACTTCCATGGACACGCCCTTGACGACAGTCCTTACACCATATTTCTTAACAAGATTTTCGCAACGGAGTTTCATTTTCCCTTCGTTTTATTATTTCACATCCAAATCCAGGTCTTTCACCAGATTCCTGATTTCTTCATTACCTGCCATCATGGCTTTCGCCTTATCCTCAGGCATATATATTTTCTTTTCGACTTTTTCTTCCGGAATGACCTCTACCGCCAGTCTTACCCGCTTGGTACCCAATGACTTCTGAATCTTGTCCTCCAGTTCGCGGAGCAATTCCTGCTCCACCCAATTCTTCTGCGCCAGGTTCATGACATAGAATTCCAGCAGCTTGTAGCCATCCATCTCCTTGACATTCAGCTTGGTAGTGGCCAATGTCGAATAAAGGCGCGGACGGGACCTGTATTGTTCAGGCAATTTCTGCCAATGTCCGGTAATCTCTGCATTTTCAGGTATCCTGTCAGAAAGATTATTGTTCGCAACTTCCGATGAGGTCGCCTTGGATTCCTCCTTTATCGCATCCAGTGAAAGTGCTGCCGACTTGGAAGTCCTTTTCCGACGTGCCGGAGCAGCCGTTTCAGCAACAGGCTGTGCTACAGGCGTTTCTGCGACATTGACAGGCTTGGCTGGAGCCGTATCAGGCTGGGCCGGTTCTGGCTGGGGCTGAGGTCTCGGCACCGGCTGAGGAGCTGTCCTCGGCGCAGATTGAGGTGCAGCCTGAGGAGCCGTAACAGGAGCCGCCGGACGCAATGAAACAGGTCCTCCCGTAAGGAAGCAAAGTTTCATCAACGCGAACTCGATATGCAGACGCGGATTTATGCTCTCCTTGTAACCGGACTCGCACTGGGAGGTCACGGAAAGCGCATCGTACAGGAACTGGATCGGACAGCGGTCCGCCTGCTCCTTATATTTCAGTTTCAATGAATCCGGGAATTCCAGCAAAGCGTCCAAAGCACCATTCTTCGCCACCATCAGATTCCTGAAATGAGTGCTGAGCGAAGCCACGAAATACAGGGCATTGAACCCCTTGGACAACACATTGTCGAACTCCAGAAGCGCTGAACCATAATCATTTGCAAGCATTGCATCAGTGAGGTGGAAGCAATGCTCGTAGTCCAGGACATTGAGATTTCTGATGACGTCCTCATACTTCACATCGGTACCGCAAAACGCCACCGTCTGGTCGAAAATCGTGAGCGCGTCACGCATTGCCCCGTCAGCCTTGCGGGCGATGATGTGGAGCGACTCGTCATCAATATTGATATTCTCCTTGGTCGCGATGTCGCGCAGATTCCTCACTATGTCCGGAATGCTGATACGGTTGAAATCGTAGGTCTGGCACCTGGACAGGATCGTCGGCAGAATCTTGTGCTTCTCGGTGGTCGCCAGGATGAAAATCGCATGTGCAGGCGGTTCCTCCAACGTTTTCAGGAAAGCATTGAACGCAGATTGGGTCAGCATGTGGACCTCGTCGATGATGTACACGCTGTATTTTCCCACCTGCGGCGGAATCTGCACCTGGTCCATCAGCGTCTTGATGTCCTCGACACCATTGTTGGACGCGGCATCGAGCTCATGGATGCAATACGAACGTCCTTCCTGGAAAGAAACGCAGGACTCGCATTGGCCGCAAGGCTCCATATCCGCCGTCGGCGAAGAACAGTTGATGGTCTTGGCGAAGATGCGTGCGGCACTCGTCTTGCCCACGCCCCGCGGGCCGCAGAAGAGATAGGCATGCGCCAATTTTCCCCTGACAATGGAGTTCTTCAGTGTTTTGACAATGTTATCCTGCCCGATGAGATCCTCGAAAGAATCCGGGCGATATTTTCTCGCGGAGACTATGTATTGCGAATTTTCCGGCATAGCTTGAAAGCTGTTTATATTAGGACATTCTCTACAAAGATAAACATAAATTTTGTAACTTTGTTTCCTATCACGCAGCATGTGACGCCAATTAGGCCGGACAATGCGTGCGCAACTTAAACGAGACGTGTTATGATGAAGAAAATAGCAATATTCCTGACGGCATTGATGATGAGTGTCAATGCTTTTTCACAGGCCCAGATAACGACCAGAAAAGAAAAGCTCAGCGACTTCGCCACGAGGACAATGAAAGTCGTCCTGCCGGGCACCAATTTCATTGACCCGATATTGCAGGAGGCGCTGAACAACACCTGGAGCCTCTCCCCTTTCGAATTCTGTTCGGTAGACGAGTTCAACTCATTGAAAAACAATGAGGAATACTATTTCATGCTTCCGGTGAAGGTGAAATATAAAAAGGAGGAGCAGCCGGGCATAATGATGCTCACCATCGTGAAAGGCAAGGCCAATGCCAAGACTGTCAATGACATGGTGGAGGTCGTGAGCATGCCTGTCTGCGCTGCCGATTTTCCTTCCGGACGTGAGGCCGCGATGCTTCCGGGACTGGTGGACATAATGCAGGGCTACATTGCCAAATCCTTGCAGGGCAACTTTTCCGGCATCGGTTCATACGTGATCCCTCTCAGCAAATCGGCGCGACGCAAGGCAGTCATAGCTGAAGAGGACATCGCACCGGCAGCGGATTCCGCATTCCGTGAAAAGATTGCACAGAAGGGCATTGACATAGAAAGCGGAGACGTGGCGGACAGCCTGTTTCTGGCAGGCGACAGCAGGACATTGGTCAGCTACGTGATTACCCCGACGGAGCCGCACAAGGGCGCTGTATGCTGGAAGATTCTCATTGACGCGAGAACGCACGAGCTGTTCTATTACAAGAAACATACTGTCACCGGCACGGAGAATGCCGGCTTTCTCAAGGGAGATCTTAAAAAGATCGCAAAAACCAAATAAACAGCATATTATGATTACAGGGAAAGCAGGGTGCGGAATCAGATATGCAGTGAAGAGAGGCGGATCCGCCGTAGCTTATTGCGCGTTGGGCATCAGTTGCGGAACAAGGTCCGAGGCAGGGTTCCATAGCGGCATCGCCCATTTTACGGAGCATACGCTTTTCAAGGGTACGGCAAACAAAAGTTCCTCAGTGATAAACGGTTACCTCGACAAGTTGGGCGGAGAACTGAATGCCTACACGACCAAAGAGGAAATCGTGCTCCACGCGACGGTACTGAAAGAAGATTTGCCGAAAGCAGAGTCATTGCTGCTGGAAATCGCGACTTCGGCCATGTTTCCGGACAATGAAGTCGATACCGAAAGGGGCGTCGTGATAGACGAAATCAAGTCTTACAAGGACAGCCCGGCAGACGACATCTACGACCGCTTCGAGGAGAAGCTTTTCATGGGGCATCCGCTTTCAATGCCTATACTCGGGACGGTGAAATCGGTCAAGGCCATCACTGCGGAAGAGTTGCGCAAGTTCATGAAAGACAAGTTCGTACCGAAGTCAATGGCATTCACCATCGTCGCCGACATCGACGAGAAAAAGATGGAGGCTGACGCTCGAAAAATGTTCAGCAAGTTCTTCGGGGACAATGCTGACGCCACCGGCGGACAGACCAGGCTGAAGCCCGTGGTTCTGGACAATGTCTTCAGCGACGTGCTGAACAAGAGAAATCATGAGGCCAATGCGGTGATCGGAGGTTTCGCCCCGTCGCTTTACGAGGAGAAAGAAAGAATCGCTACCGTATTGATGAGCAATATATTGGGCGGACCGGCAATGAATTCGATATTGAACAGCGTGTTGCGCGAAAAACACGGCTGGGTGTACGGCGTGGAGACCTCATATACGCAGTATTCGGACACCGGAATTCTGGCCATATCGCTCGGATGCGAGAGGGAGAATCTGGAGAAATGCATGGCTGCCATAAACAGGGAACTGGCGAAGCTGCAGGAGTCGGAACTGTCTGACAGAAAGCTCAATGCGGCCAAGAAACAGCTTCTGGGCCAGCTCGCCATCAGTTCGGACAACGGGGAGGCCCAATGTCTCGGCATGGGGAAAAGTCTCCTGGCTTACGGCCTGGTTTCTTCTTCGGAGGAGACCAGAAGGCAGGTGGAGGCGGTCACAGCCGCCGAAATCCGCGACATGGCCTGCCGGATTTTCGCCCCGGGCCGCACCAGCTCGCTGATAATGTTGTAATATGTTTGGAGATGGAAAGTCCACTTGAGAAATATATTGAAATTCACAGTTCGTTCAGGAACGAGGCTCTGGACTGGCTGGAGCGTCAGACCAATATCAGGACCAATTACCCTAGGATGCTGTCCGGACGCACCCAGGGCGCATTTCTATATATGCTGGCGAAGATGCTTTCACCACGTAACGTGCTGGAAATCGGAACATTCACAGGTTATTCCGCCATCTGCATGGCACTCGGACTGCCGGAAAACGGACACATTGACACGCTCGAAATCAATGACGAGATGGAAGACCTGATAATGGAGGGATTCACACGCGCCGGCGTGGAAGACAAGATTTCGCTCCAGATAGGGGATGCCAAGGAATATCTGCGGGAGCAGGACGGGAAGACAGTCTACGACCTGGTATTCATTGACGCAAACAAGAGAGAATACGCTGACTACTACGAACTTGCGCTAGCATTGACGCGAAGCGGAGGATTTATTCTCGCCGACGACGTACTTTGGGACGGGAAGGTGTTCGCGGAGCACGTGCCGGAGGACAAGCAGACCGCGGGAATCGTGAGATTCAATGAATTGGCGGCGAACGACCCGAGGGTGGAGACCGTCATCATTCCGGTAAGACATGGTTTGGGCATAATTCGTAAAAAATAAGATATGGCAAGCGCAGCAATCATCTGCAACGGAGATTTCCCCAAGAAGGAATATCCTCTATATCTCATTCGCACAGCTGATTACGTCATCTGCTGCGATGGGGCGGCGACTGCATTTATGCGGAACAACGTGAAGATTTTCGGAGAGGAGAGGCTGCCGGATGCCATAATCGGGGATCTGGATTCGCTGCCGAAATCCATGCGCGGGAAATATGCCGGCATCATCGTCCAGGTGGAGGAGCAGGATTACAATGACCTGCACAAGGCTTTCCGCTACGCGCTGATGAATTACCATGATATAGATACGATTCATATTCTGGGAGCGGGAGGAAAAAGGGAGGACCATACCGTCGGGAACCTGGCTTATCTGATGGAATACGCCAAGGAACTCAACGGTCTGAAAGAGAGGGAGTTGCTGGCAGGCGTGGAGATTCCGCACGAACTGGACGTGGACATGATTTCAGATTGGACCACATCTTTCGCCATCTGTTCCAGCACTTCGTTTTTCGTGGGGAACGGCAGGGAGATTTCCATATTTTCGCCGGACAACACTCTCACCATCAAGTCGGAAGGTCTGAAATGGCAGACTTCGGGCGTGGTTTTTGACAACTGGTGGAAGGCAACATTGAACGTCGCGGACAAGGATGAGGTCAAGCTCGAATTGAGCCACCCCGCCCCGGTCCTGATAATAATGAATTAAAAACAGTTTATGCTGAAAAAGATTCGCACAATTGCAGCAGGAGCCGTGTTTATCCTCTGCACTCTTCTGTTTCTGGACTTTACAGGCCTGGCTGCCAAATGGTTCGGCTGGCTGGCGAAAATCCAGTTCCTACCTGCTGTCCTGGCAGTGAATGCAGGCGTCGTCCTGGCATTGGTCCTCCTGACATTGGTCTTCGGAAGACTTTACTGCTCAATCATTTGCCCGCTCGGAATCTTCCAGGATATCGCCGCGCGGTCATTCAAGGGCTGGAGAAAGACCCATAAGAAGTCCTACAGCTGGTCGCCCGAGAAAAAATGGCTGAGATATGGCGTGCTGGTGATTTTCATCATTCTTCTCATAGCCGGGTTCAGCGCGGTTACGGCACTCATTGCTCCATACAGCTCGTTCGGCCGCATTGCCCAGAATCTTTTCGCGCCCGTATGGCTTTGGGGCAACAACCTTTGCGCATGGATTGCCGAGAAGGCCGGGGGATTTGCATTCGAGCATAAAGAGGTGTGGATCAAGAGTTTGCCTACATTCATCATCGCTTCTGTCACTTTCGCGGTGCTGGTCTTTCTGGCCGCCCGCAACGGCAGGACGTATTGCAACACCATCTGCCCTGTGGGAACGGTCCTGAGCTTCTTCTCCAGGTTTGCGATTTTCCGTCCGTTCTTCGACACTTCCAAGTGCGGCAATTGTCACCTCTGCGAGAAGAATTGCAAGGCGGCGTGCATTGACGTGGACAACCACAAGATAGATTACAGCAGGTGCGTGGATTGCTTCGACTGCATAGACACCTGCAAGCACGGAGCTATACGATACATGCCTTTCTGGAAAGCGAAACAGACTGAGGCACAGGAAGTCAAAAAGTCCGTTCCGGCAAAAGACAGCGGCAGGCGTGCTTTCATCGGCACATCAGCATTGGTCCTGGGATCATTGACCCTGAAGGCGCAGAACAAGAAGGTGGACGGCGGTCTGGCTACGGTCCTCGGCAAGAAGGCGCCTGAGCGTGAGACTCCGCTGGTTCCTTTCGGGGCATTGAGCGTCAAGGATTTCTACCAGCATTGCACCGCGTGCCAACTTTGTGTGTCACAGTGTCCTAACGGGGTTCTGCGTCCGTCGACGTCGTTGGAGCATCTGATGCAGCCGGAGATGTCTTATGAGCGCGGATGGTGCCGTGTGGAGTGCAACCGTTGCGCACAGGTCTGCCCTTCCGGACCGATCAGGAATTACAGCATCGAGGAGAAGACCACAATGCACATCGGTGTGGCGAAGGTGAATCTGGATTTGTGCGTGGTGAACAGAGATGGCGTTTCATGCGGAAACTGTTCAAGGCATTGTCCGTCAGGGGCTATCCTGATGGTCAGAAAGGATCCTTCGGATAAAGATTCATTGAGAATCCCGACGGTGGACGAGAGCAGGTGCATCGGTTGCGGCGCGTGCGAATTCCTCTGTCCGTCAAGGCCTTTGAGCGCAATCCGGGTCAACGGGCTTAAAGTACATAGGAGAGACTAGCTATGAGCGGATTTATGGATAGGAGAGATTTTCTCAAGACAGCCGGCGCAGGTGCATTGGCTGTCGGAACGACTTCATTGACAGGATGTTCGTTTTCGTCTGACAAGCGGACCGAGGTTTCCGGGGATGCTGAGATGCAGATGCGCACGAGTCCGAAAAACGGGGAAAAGGTGTCGTTGCTGGGTTACGGGTGCATGAGGTGGCCGATGAAGAAGGGCGAGGACGGCAAGGACCATATCGACCAGGAGGCTGTCAATGAGATGGTGGATTATGCTTACCGGAACGGCGTCAATTATTATGATACGTCTCCGGCTTATCTGCAGGGTCAGTCGGAGGAGGCTGCCGGTATCGCATTGAGCCGCTATCCTCGTGAGTCATACTACATTGCGACCAAGTTGTCGAATTTCAATAATTTTTCACGCGAGGCCGGTCTGAAGATGTATCGTGATTCGCAGAAGGCATTGCGCACCGATTATTTCGATTATTATCTGAAAAAGACCTCTAATCT
>OHRA01000243.1_pt1 | contig 24679 bp, 20 predicted proteins | sample 1578241 | NCBI WGS metagenome assembly OHRA01 (sample SAMEA3879597, study PRJEB24766) | human gut metagenome | biome: human-associated habitat; feature: feces | place: USA | collected 1985/1987 | reverse complement strand
AGTCGCTGCTCCACCCTGTCGAGTCGCTGTTCGACCTTATCAAGTCGTTGCTCCACCCTGCCCAGTCGTTGGTCTATACTTTCTAATTTAATTACTATCGTCTCTAATAATTCCCGGTTGGTCATGAATTCTCCTCCTGTACATGTATACTAGCACAGTTCAAAAGTGCTGACAATTGGGCAATATAGAGAAAAAAGCGATTGTGCATTATTACAACAAAAAATATGATAAATGGATGATAAGCACCAAAAACATGATATATCCAAGGAAAAAGAGTACGGCAAAATAAACAATGCCGATTGGAACGGTAGAAGAGCCAGAGAGAGCGGCTGCGGTATGGATTGTACTGCGTATTCGTTTATGCTATGCTAAATAGCAGAAGTATTCCGGAAACGGGAATGCACAATGTGCAAAAAGCATAATGCACTAAAATCACATGGTGTGATAGATCGCATTGAACATAGAAAGAGTGAGGACTACAGCATGCTCAGACCCAGCATCGGTATTGATTGGGACGATGTTACCGCCCCGTTTAACAGTATCGCCATCCGTATGGCAAATGAAAAATATCATCCGAAGGAACCCTATCGCATGGAGGAAATCACTTCCTGGGCCAACGAAGGGCGGACTTCGGTGATCAAAGAATTCTATAACGATCCGGAACTGTACCGGAGGCAGATCCCGACCGAGGAGACGAAACGAGGGATCCGCAGGCTGATGCAGATCGCGGATGTTTTTTTCATTACTGCGGTGTCACCACATTTTATGGGAGTGCGGGCAGAACAGATCATGACCCAGTTCCCGGAGCTTCCACCGGAAAATATTATTCTGGGAAGTGCCAAGGATCGTGTCCATTTTGATATTGTGCTGGATGATGCCATCCACAATATTCTGGAGAGCAAGGCGGAGTATCCGGTGCTGATGCGGAAGCCCTGGAATGCCAAAATGACGGGGCTGTTGTCCGTAAATACCATGGCGGAATTTGTCTCTCTGGTGAAGCAGATCATGAAAGCATCCACTTCTAAGACAGAGAAGATCACTGCTCCGGCGGTGCTGGCCCTGGTGGGGCCGTCCGGCTCCGGCAAACGGGAGATTACGGAAGCTTTGTGCGGTAGCCGCGGGACAGGCACAAGCGAAAGGACAGAGAGTGGGGAGATTTTTGTCCGCCCGGTGAACTACTGCACGGAACCGGGGCGCTACGGCCACAAGTACGTCCCGGAGGAAGCCTTCGACCGGATGAACTTTTTTGAAAAAACGGCTTATGCCGGGGTACGGTACGGCACCAGAAAGGAAGACATTCAGACCTTGCTGGATCAGGGAAAGTTTGCGGTGATCCCCGTGGATATGTGCGGTGCCATTGCCATGAAGCGTTCCTTTCCCACCCATATTATCTATGTGGCGAGAGATAAAGAAAAGCTGATCGCCGATATCATTGATTCCGACTATGACACCGAGGAAAAGACACTTCGGATCCTGTCTATCGATGCGGAGAAGCGTAATCGCAAGATCTGTGATTATGTGATCCATAATGATACCATAGAAGGGGAACGTGTCAGCGGAGCGGAAGAAATCCGGCGGCTGATCCTGCTGGAAGGCGAAAAATACTGAAATGCACCGGGGAGCGATACCCGGAAAACGGAATAGAGTTGTACAAAACCGGATAGAGAAGGAGCGGGGCGGACGGATACGTATGGAAGAAAAACAGCTGAAATACTATAAAATGCATCATGATTTACAGGAACAGATCCGACTGGGAGAACTGCGCAGCGGTGACCGTGTTCCCTCGGAGAACCAGCTGGCCGCCGCTTATCAGGTGAGCCGCCAGACCGTCCGCAAGGCACTGGCCATTCTGGAACAGGAGGGATACATCTATGCGGTACACGGGAAAGGCACCTTTGTGTCGGAGCGGGTTCGCCCGGAGCATAAGTCTCACAACATTGCCGTGGTGACCACCTATTTGTCGGATTATATTTTTCCCCGGGTTATTCAGGGCATCGATGAAGTTCTTACGGCACAGGGGTATAGCATTTTATTAAAAAATACAAGAAACTCCCGGAGCCAGGAGGCGCGGTGTCTGGAGGAACTGTTGCAGAAGGATATCGACGGGGTCATCATCGAACCCAGTAAGAGCCAGATCAGCTGCAGACATCTGCATCTGTATGAGCGGCTGGAAGAATACGGAATTCCCTATGTGTTTATTCAAGGCTGCTTCGACCAGATGGAAGACAAGCCCCAGGTGCTGATGGACGATTGCAGGGGAGGTCATCTGATCACAAAATATCTCCTGGATACCGGGCATCGCGATATTGCCGGAGTGTTCAAGGCAGATGACATCCAGGGACAGAACCGTCACCGGGGCTATGTACAGGCCCTGCAGGAAGCAGGTGTCCTCTACGATCCGGACAAGGTGATCTGGTTCCATACCGAGGATCGTAAAGTCCACCCACAGGAGGGAATCCGGCGTCTGATCTCCAAGGGAACCAGACTCGACAGTGTGGTCTGTTACAATGACCAGATCGCCATGCAGGTCATCCCGACGCTGACGGCCCGGGGGATTCGCGTCCCGGAGGACATTTCCGTCACCGGTTATGACAATTCCTACATGGCCATCGGCGGAGGTTTTCAACTGACCACTATCGTTCATCCCCAGGAAAAACTGGGAGAAATGGCGGCACAGCTGTTACTGTCACTGCTTCATGGGGAATCTCTGGGACCGGAAGAGAGAAAGATTCTCATCCAGCCGGAGCTTGTCGTAGGAAATACAACTTGTTAGCAGAAGCATACAAGTTGTAATATGGTAATATCGAAATTGTATTCAACTACAGGAGGTATTACTTATGTTACAGACAAAAAAATATCAATTCTGGTTTTGTACGGGATCACAGGACTTGTATGGGGACGAGTGCCTGGCAAAGGTAGCGGAGCACTCTCACAAGATCGTGGATGCCCTGAACGCTTCCGGTGTGTTACCTTATGAGGTGGTATGGAAGCCGACCCTGATCACTAACGAACTGATCCGCCGTACTTTTAATGAAGCAAATCTGGATGACACTTGTGCCGGTGTTATCACCTGGATGCATACTTTCTCTCCGGCAAAATCCTGGATCCTGGGATTACAGGAGTATCGTAAGCCCCTGCTGCATTTCCATACTCAGTTCAATGAGGAACTGCCCTATGACACCATCGACATGGATTTCATGAATGAGAACCAGTCTGCCCACGGTGACAGAGAGTACGGTCATATCGTGACCCGCATGCGCATGGAGCGTAAGGTTGTGGTAGGCCACTGGTCTGATCCTGTGGTACAGGGCAAGATCGCATCCTGGATGCGTACTGCAGTCGGCGTGGTGGAGAGCAGCCATATCCGTGTCATGCGTGTGGCTGACAATATGCGCAATGTAGCGGTAACCGAGGGTGATAAGGTAGAAGCACAGATCAAGTTTGGCTGGGAAGTAGATGCTTATCCGGTAAATGAAATCGCAGAGTCTGTAGATGCTGTAAGCGCAGCAGATGTAAATACATTAGTAGAAGAGTATTATGACAAATATGAGATCCTTCTTGAAGGAAGAGATCCGGAAGAGTTCAGAAAACATGTTGCTGTTCAGGCACAGATCGAGCTTGGATTCGAGCGTTTCCTTGAGGAGAAAAACTATCAGGCAATCGTTACCCACTTTGGAGATCTCGGTGCACTCAAACAGCTTCCGGGACTTGCAATCCAGCGTCTGATGCAGAAGGGATATGGATTTGGAGCTGAAGGAGACTGGAAGACAGCAGCTATGGTCCGTATCATGAAGATCATGACAGAAGGCATGAAAGATGCAAAAGGAACATCGATGCTGGAAGATTATACATATAATTTTGTGCCTGGAAAAGAAGGAATTCTTCAGGCTCATATGCTTGAGATCTGCCCATCTATCGCAGACGGTCCGATCAGCATCAAGGTAAATCCACTTTCTATGGGAGACAGAGAAGATCCTGCAAGACTTGTATTTACATCAAAAGAAGGAAAAGGTATCGCAACATCACTGATCGATCTTGGAGACCGTTTCCGTCTGATCATCAATACAGTGGACTGCAAGAAAAATGAAAAACCAATGCCGAAGCTTCCGGTAGCAACAAACTTCTGGACACCGGAGCCGGATCTCGCAACAGGAGCTGAAGCCTGGATTCTTTGCGGTGGTGCACATCATACAGCATTCTCTTATGATATCACTGCAGAACAGATGGGTGACTGGGCAGCAATGATGGGAATCGAAGCTGTATATATTGATAAAGATACAACAATCCGTAATCTGAAAAATGAACTCAGATGGAATGAACTTGCATTTAGAAAATAAAAAATCATTAAGAGGATAACCTTCAATACTTAAAAATTCATCGAAAAATCATTGAAATGAAGAAAACGAAAAGGTATAATATCTAATTAGAAAAAAAGTCTCCGTAAATCTGTCCGCTAAGAAAATGCAAAGCAGACAGATCTGCGGAGCAAAAAGGAGTTTAAGTATGAGTATTAAAATTGGTATTTTAGGTTATGGTAATCTTGGAAGAGGCGTTGAGTGCGCAGTAAAGCAGAATGATGATATGGAGCTTGTGGCAGTGTTCACAAGAAGAAATCCGGAAGATGTCAAGATTCTGACAGAGACTGCGACAGTTTGTAATGTAGCAGACGTAGAAGACTGGAAAGATAAGATTGACGTTATGATAATTTGCGGAGGAAGCGCAACAGACCTTCCAAAACAGACACCTGTTTACGCAAAGATGTTCAATGTGATCGATAGTTTTGATACACATGCAAGAATCCCGGAGCATTTTGCAAATGTAGATGCAGCCGCAAAAGAAGGCGGACATGTAGGAATCATTTCCGTGGGCTGGGATCCGGGAATGTTCTCACTGAACCGTCTCTATGCAAATGCAATCCTTACAAACGGAAAGGATTATACATTCTGGGGCAAGGGTGTAAGCCAGGGACACTCAGATGCAGTACGCCGTATCAAAGGTGTAAAAGATGCAAAACAGTATACAATTCCTGTTGAAGCAGCACTGGAAGCAGTGAGAAACGGAGAAAATCCGGATCTTACAACAAGACAGAAACATACAAGAGAATGCTTTGTAGTTGCAGAGGAAGGTGCGGATCTGGCACAGATTGAGAATGATATCAAGACTATGCCTAACTATTTCTCTGACTATGACACAACTGTACATTTTATTTCTGAAGAAGAACTGAAGCGAGATCACAGTGGAATCCCACATGGCGGTTTCGTGATCCGATCCGGAAAAACGGGCTGGAATGATGAGAACAATCATGTGATCGAATATAGTCTGAAGCTGGATTCCAATCCGGAATTTACATCATCTGTACTGATCGCTTATGCAAGAGCAGCTTACAGACTGGCAAGCGAAGGACAGAGCGGATGCAAGACAGTATTTGATATTGCACCTGCATACTTAAGCGCAAAGAGCGGAGAAGAGCTTAGAAAACATATGTTATAAAATCGGATGCGGCGATGACTTACTTAAATGAGTTATACGCCGCATTTTTTATAGGAGGGCAAAAATATGAGAGGAAAAGAAGAGATTAAGAAAACAATCGAAGAAGGAAAAGCGGTGCTTGGAATTGAGTTTGGTTCTACAAGAATCAAAGCAGTTTTAATTGATGAGGATAAAAGTCCGATCGCATCCGGAAGTTATGGCTGGGAGAATCAGCTTGTAGACAATATCTGGACATACAGCATGGAGAAAATCCAGAATGGTCTTCAGGGATGTTATCAGGATCTTGTGAAAGATGTAGAAGCAAAATATAATGTGAAGCTTACAAAATTTGCGGCACTCGGAGTCAGCGCAATGATGCATGGATATCTTGCGTTTGGTGAGAATGATGAATTGCTTGTTCCGTTCCGTACCTGGAGAAATACGATCACAGAAGAAGCTTCTGAAAAACTGACAGAGCTCTTTTCCTATCATATTCCGCAGCGTTGGAGTATTGCTCATCTGTACCAGGCAATCTTAAATGGTGAAGAACATGTAAAAGATGTTCGTTATATTACAACACTTGCAGGATATATCCATTGGAAACTGACCGGCAAGAAGGTGCTCGGAAATGGTGATGCAGCAGGAATGTTCCCAATCGACATAGCTACTAAGAAATTTAATGAGAAGATGATGGATCAGTTTGATGAACTTACAGCAGAGAAGAATTTCCCATGGAAGATCCGTGAAATCCTTCCGGAAGTTCTTGTTGCCGGAGAAGACGCAGGTGTATTGACAGAAGAAGGCGCAAAACTGCTTGATCCTACAGGAACACTTCAGTCCGGAATTCCAATGTGTCCTCCGGAAGGAGATGCCGGAACAGGAATGGTTGCAACAAACAGCGTTGCTGTCCGTACAGGAAATGTATCTGCCGGAACAAGTGTATTTGCAATGGCAGTACTTGAGAAAGACTTGACAAAGCCTTACGAAGAAATTGACCTCGTAACAACTCCGGCCGGAGATCTTGTAGCGATGGTACACTGTAATAACTGTACATCAGATCTGAATGCATGGGTGAATCTGTTCCGTGAATTTGCAGAGAGTATGGGAATGACAGCAGATATGAACCAGATTTTTGGAACACTTTATAACAAAGCATTAGAAGGAGATTCCGATTGTGGCGGACTTCTGGCTTACAACTATTTCTCAGGAGAGCATATTACAGGATTTAACGAAGGAAGACCGTTGTTCGTTCGTAAACCTGACAGCAAATTTAATCTTGCAAACTTTATGAGAGTGCATCTTTATACTTCTCTTGGAGCATTGAAGACAGGAATGAATATCCTTCTGAAAAAAGAACATGTTGCATTGGATCGAATGATGGGACATGGCGGATTGTTTAAGACAAAAGGTGTTGGACAGAGAATCCTTGCAGGAGCAATCGATACACCGGTTTATGTTATGGAGACAGCAGGTGAAGGTGGTGCATGGGGAATCGCACTGCTTGCCGATTACCTTATTAAGAAAGAGGACAAGGAATCGCTGACAGATTATCTTGAGAACAAAGTATTCCATGATGCAGTGGGAACAGGAATGGATCCGGTTGCGGAAGATGTGGAAGGATACGAGAAATTTATGGAAACATATGCTAAGGGTCTTGCAATCGAGAAAGCAGCGGTTGAAAATTTATAGTTACGTGTGTTGCTGGACGGTGGCAGATGAAGTGGAAATGATATTTTCAAGGGGCTGTACATGATATCCCATCTCTTCCCATCTGGTCAGTAGTTCATCCAGGATTTCAGCATTAGTGGAAGATGTGCTGTGGAGTAGAACGATAGCTCCGGGATGAATCCTTCCGAGGAGTTTGGAGAAAGCTTCTTCTTTGGATGGCTGGTTATCCTGATACCAGTCTACATAGGCGAGACTCCAGAAGAAACTTTTGTAACCAAGTTCTTTTGCCATTTGAAGATTAGCTTCACTGTATTTTCCCTGAGGAGGCCGATAGTATTTGGTCATATTCTTTCCGGTTACGCTTTTATAGGCAGTTTCTACATAGTCCAGTTCTTTTTGGAAATCTTCTATAGAAGAAATATGGGACATGTCGGGGTGATGCCAGGTATGGTTTCCCACGGTGTGTCCTTCTTTTATTATCTGTCGGATCAGTTCAGGCTCAGAGTCAATGTAGGTTCCGACAACAAAAAAAGTGGCTTTTACCCGATGTTTTTTCAGTGCATCAAGGATGGCAGGTGTATTTCCGTTTTCGTAACCGGCATCAAAAGTAAGATACAGAACTTTTTCAGACGTATCCTGTGCGTAATAAGCATCCATAGATGCAAGTTCCTGGATCGAAGCATTTCCAACAGGAGTTTTGCCTTCTTCCTGAAAACTTAACCCCCAGTTTCCTTCTGAAGAAAGTGTGAGATCAGGAAGGGCACAGGAAATCGTCCGGGGAATAGAAGTCACGGAGTTCTGGTTGACAGGAGAGGGGCGAGCCGAAGTTGACTCATTAGAAAAAGCGAAAATCTGTTCTTTAAGAAATCCAGCTCCAATACCTGAAAAATAAGAGAAGATAAGAAATAAAATGCAATATTTTTTTGATTTCAAAGGGTGTATGGGGAAATGGATACATTTCCGGGAAAGAGAGAGTTTCATTCGTTCACCTCGGAAAATCGTTAATAGAATATATGAAATTGTATTTCTTTTTATACTTGTTGAGCAGGCAAAGGAATGATATACTAATCCGGTAATTGTATTGTATCCCGCAAGTTGGGAATGATAACAAGGAGGAATTGAATAATGAAAACAAAGAAACATGACACTCGTTGGATGGTTAGTGTTGCACTTATGGCAGCGATCGTGATCGTACTGGCCAATACACCGCTTGGTATGATCCAGCTCCCTATCATTAAGGCAACAACAGTTCATATTCCGGTGATCCTCGGAGCAATTCTGTTAGGACCTGGTGCAGGAGCAATTCTTGGAGCAGTTTTTGGTATATGCTCTCTGGTCAGTAATACAATGGCTCCGACACTCTTATCCTTTGCATTTTCACCATTTTTAAGTACAACCGGAATTCCTGGGGCGTTGAAGGCAATCTGGATATCTGTTGGATGCAGAATTCTGATCGGTGTGGTAGCAGGATGGCTGTGGGTACTTTTTACAAAGATTAAACTGAATCAGTTTATTGCACTTCCGATTGTGGGATTTGTTGGTTCAATGGTGAATACTGTCACTGTAATGGGAAGTATCTATTTCCTGTTTGCACAGCAGTATGCCGAGGCAAAAGAAGTTGCACTTACAGCAGTATTCGGTCTGGTGATGGGAACTGTGACAGCATCTGGTATTCCGGAAGCAATCGCAGCAGCAATTCTCGTTCTTGCACTTGGAAAAGTACTTGTTGTAGTTTTCCGCAAGATGAACCTTGGGGCTGTGAATGTGGAATCTGCAAAATAACAGACGAATTTAAAAATAGAAGAAAGTAATGAATCATGAAGAAGTTAAATGAATGTGGAATTAAGACTGTTATCAGCTTATAAAGTTACAAAATAGTAACAAAACCACAAGAAAGCAACTTCTTCATGTTGTTTTTTGATGAATTTTAATTGCTGTTGTAGTTGATTAAGTGTCAGGTGTGTATTATAATAAAGCTATATGATATGCAAAAACTGTTGGAAGATCAGAACAGCAGAAAGAAGAGGAGAAAGATATGGCAGAGGATTACAGAAACCAGGCAATCGGCGTATTTGAACTGGAAAGTGAGTGTATCTGTTTTGTAGCACTTGATGCGGCAGCAAAAGCAGCAGCAGTAAAGATTCAGGGTGTGGAGAGAAATCGTCTTGCGGCAGGAGCCTGCGTGAAGATGAGAGGAAGTGTCTCTGACGTGAAGGCTGCAATGGAAGCAGCACTGGATGTAGCCAGACCGTTGACGAAGATTGTTTCCCATACGGTGATTGCATCACCTTCTGAGGATACGGAAAAAGCAATTGCAATGACAATTAATAAATAGGTATTTGTTCAATTGTTTGTTGTACATATGAGAAGAGTATTGTTTTGTGAGGAAATCAGAGAAGGAAAAGAAAGGGAAATAAGATGAAGAAATATGGAGCATATGGCCTGGTAGAGGTAAAAGGAGAATCCAATGCGGTGATCGTAGTTGACCGCATGTTAAAGACTGCAGAAGTAGAGTATGTGACACAGGACACAAAGTGTGGTGGACATGCACTTGTTTTTGTAGGTGGCAGTGTATCAGCAGTAACAGCAGCGGTTGATGAAGTGAAAAATAATGCACCGTGTAAAGTTATACAAACTGCTGTGATCCCCAATCCGTCTCAGGAGATGGTTGACATAGTAGAAATGTTTAAGAATAGATAAGAGTTAGGATTAAGTAAAATGGAAAGAGCAATCTTGTTTTTTGATATTGATGGAACAGTGTTGAGTGAAGTGACAAAAGAGGTACCGCAAAGTGCGATTGAGGCAATGGAAAAAGCACGAGCGGAAGGACATCTGCTGTTTATTAATACAGGTAGAACAATCTGTAGTATTCCGACAGAGGTGAGAAAATTCCAATTTGATGGGTATTTGTGTGGCTGTGGGACATATCTTACAGAACATGATGAAGTTTTGCTAAAAAGCTCGATTGAGAAGCAGAGAGGTATAGAACTGCTGCGAAAAGCAAAAGAATGTAATCTTGGTGTTATTGCGGAAGGACAAGAGGATTGTTATTTTCCAGGGCACATATCACGATTTGACAGGTTAGAATCTACAAGAAGATATTTTGCATCTAGGGGAATAGGAATCGAACAGTCTTTAGAGAGCGAAAGATTTGAATATGATAAGTTGTTTGTTTACGTAGATGATAAGAGTGATTTTGATTCTTTTCGTGAGTATCTTGGAGATGACATGGAAGCACTTGACCGTGGCGGAAAGGCCTATGAGGTAATTCAGAAGGGATTTTCTAAAGCGACAGCATGTCAGTTTATTATGGAAAGATATGACATGGATGCAAGTCATGCGTATGTCTTCGGAGACAGCAGTAATGATCTGGCAATGTTTGAATATGCGGAGCATGCGATTGCGATGGGCAGACATGATTCGGTATTGGATCCATATGCTGAGTTTGTTACAAAGACAGTGGAAAATGATGGAATTGCATATGCCATGAAGCATTATGGATTAATTTAACAGAAAATAGAAAACAGGATCTGTCAGTAAAGATAAAACTGGCGGATCCTGTTTTTTATATATTAGGAAAGTCCTTTCCTAATATATAAAAAACGCTCCGCTCAGGATGCGCACTGCGGCGTACAAGGTAGGTGTCGCAAGCGACCGCCGCAGGCGCAAGAATGTGCCAAGGCACATTCTTTGTTCATAAAGTATTTCTGTTATACAATACCGGCACCGTCAAAGAAGCTGACATCTGTTGGATATACATAGCTGTCTCCAATGTCATGAAGAAGTACAACATTCAAGTGATTATTCAGGTTCTTTTTATCCAAAGAAATTGCATCAGTCAGTACATCAATCGGTAAATTAGAGTTGTCCGGAAGTTTATAAATCTCCAATGCCTTTTTGATCTGTTCTGCGCATCCGGATGTGGTTAATCCTTTCTCTTCTGCAATCTTTGTAATCTGATACATACCGATTCCAACAGCCTCTCCATGGCTTTCGCGCTCATAATTGAAGTGCTGTTCAATCGTGTGCGCAAGTGTGTGTCCAAAGTTTAGAAGGATACGTTCTCCGAGGTCAAACTGATCGGCTTCGACAACGATTCTTTTGATATCAACGCAGCGTGCAATAATCTGTGTCAGCTTCGGCTTTAAATCATCGAAGGAAGTATGTCTACATAAAAGCTCAAAAAGCTCTTTGTCTTTGATACATCCATATTTGATCACTTCGCCCATTCCATCACTGATGAAATGATCTGGCAATGTATTCAGCACATCTGGGTCAATGATGACTGCCTTTGGGTGATAAAATGCACCAACAAGATTTTTTCCCTGCGGAAGATCTACCGCAACTTTTCCGCCAACGGAAGAATCGACTTGCGCAAGAAGTGAGGTTGGAATCTGTACAAATTTGATTCCACGCAGATAACTGCTGGCAGCAAATCCGGCAAGATCACCGATCACACCGCCACCAAGTGCGATGAGCAGGTCACTTCGTGTTAGTTTTGCATTTATTAATGCTTCATAGATCTTAGGCAGAGACTGGAAACTCTTAGTAGGTTCGCCGTGAGGCAGAACAAAAGAGTGGCATTCAAACCCTGAGTCAGACAATGCTTTTGTGATAATTTCTCCATAGAGAGGAAAAACATTATCATCTGAAACAATCATGATTTTTTTCCCGGAGAACACTTCGCTTACAAGTTCTCCGGTTTTTGCAAGGATTCCATTTTCAATATGGATCGGATAAGAATTCGGTCCAAGATCAACTGTTAATTTCATGACGATCTCCTTAGAATTTTTTACCGACTACTTCGGCAATTTGACGAACTTGCTGAAGCAGAACATCATATTTCTCAGGTTTCAAAGATTGGGCTCCGTCACAAAGGGCAGCTTCCGGATTGTTGTGAACTTCGATCATAAGTCCGTCAGCACCTGCAGCAACTGCAGCCTTTGCCATAGGCTCAACAAGCCACCATTTTCCGCCGGCATGACTTGGGTCAATAACAATTGGAAGATGTGTCTTGCTGCGAAGAACAGGGATACACTGAAGATCCAGAGTGTTTCTTGTAAAAGTCTCAAAAGTACGGATACCACGTTCACAGAGAATGACATTTTCATTACCGGATGCCATGATATACTCAGCGGACATGATCCATTCTTCGTATGTGGCATTCAGTCCTCTCTTTAACAGGATTGGGCGATCAACCTGTCCTAATTCTTTGAGAAGATCAAAGTTCTGCATGTTGCGGGCACCAATCTGGATCAGGTCAACCTTCTCGTTGAATACATCCAGATACTTGGAAGACATGAGTTCTGTGACAATAGGAAGTCCGACTTCTTCTCTGACTGCACAGAGAATATCAAGTCCCTCAAGTCCGAGTCCCTGGAAAGCGTAAGGACTTGTTCTTGGCTTGAATGCGCCACCGCGGAGAAGATTTGCTCCGGATGTTTTTGCTTTTTGAGCAATCTCAAGAACCTGCTCATAGGATTCTACAGAACAAGGTCCTGCAATCAGTCCTAAATGTTCACCGCCGATCTTAACACCGGAAACATCTATAATAGAGTCTTCCGGATGAAATGCGCGATTTGCAAGCTTATAAGGCTCCTGTACATGCATGACTTTGTCAACACATGTGTCAATTTCAAATTGTCTTGGATCGATCAGTGTTGTATCTCCGATACATCCGATGATCGTCATTCCGGTTCCCTGAACCAGATGAGTGTCAAGTCCGTGCTTTTTTACAAGATTTTCGACACGATGTATATTTTCCTCAGAAGTATGAGGTTTCAAAACAATAATCATTTTTTATCATCCTCCTTAATATTCGTACTGTAAAATTTTAGTTGTTTAAAGTGCGAAAACATATGTATCATAAAACATATACAATTAGATGTCAATGTCTTTTGGATTATTTGAAGAAATATATCAAAAAAACATGCAAAATAGTGTGATTATTTCATGAATAATCACATTGACGGATAGAGTGCGCAGTGCTAATCTAAAAAGCGTGTCATGTGAAGAGAGAGTTCTCCTGGCATGAGATTGACAGAAACTGACGAAAGAATCGTTTCTGGAACTTGACATGTAGGCTTACATATTAAAAAGAGGTAAAACAAATGAAGATTTTAAAACAGTTTGGTGTGATATTCGGTGTTTGCTGGATCAGTCTTGTAATCGAACATTATCTGCCGTTTTCTTTTCCGGCGAGTGTAATCGGTATGATTTTATTGTTGCTCTGTCTGCTGACCGGGTTCTTAAAGATTGAGCATGTGCAGGAAAAAGCAGATTTCTTATTAGGAAATATGGCATTCTTTTTTGTACCGGCAGGAGTAAGTATCATTAATTATTTTGACATTTTAAAAAGTACAGTACTTCAGCTTCTTGTAATCTGTGTTGTATCCACGATTGTAACATTTGCTGTGACAGCGTATGTAGTTACGCTGACAGTGAAATTGATGGAGAAGAAAAAGGGAGGAAAGAAAGCATGAAAGAATTAATGGCATCTCCTTATTTTGGAGTAGGGTTGAGTGTGGTAGCATTCTGGATAGGAGAAAAGCTGCATAGTAAATTAAAGACACCGATCTGTAATCCGCTGATCGTTGCGATTGTATTGATTGTAGGAGTCCTTTTGATTTTTGATATTCCATATGATAGCTATGATGTGGGCGGGGCTTTGATCAATATGTTTCTTGCTCCGGCAACAGCATGTCTTGCGGTTGCAATTTATACAAAAATTGATGTTTTGAAGAAATATTGGCTTCCAATTGTAGTTGGATGTACTGCAGGGTCAGCAGCATCTATGGCAAGCGTGTTTGGAATGTGCAAATTATTTGGACTGGATCAGAGCATGACAGTTTCACTGATCCCTAAGTCAGTGACAACACCTATCGCAGTGAGTATTTCTGAGCCGGCAGGTGGTGTAGTGCCGATTACGGTGGTTGCTGTTATTTTCACGGGGATCCTTGGAAGTATTCTGGCTCCGACGCTGATCAAAATATTCCATGTGAAGGATTCTGTGGCAGCAGGACTTGCGATCGGTGCATGTAGTCATGCAGTCGGAACATCAAAGGCAATTGAAATTGGTGAGATCGAGGGTGCAATGAGCGGTCTTGCAATCGGAATCTGTGGAATTATTACAGTGCTGTTTTCAATGCTTATTATGTAGGCGAATTTAATAATCATGAAAAGAATCGATTTCATCAGGATTTTTCGTATAGAAACATTGCCTGAAAGAAATCGGTTCTTTTTTTGAAAAAAATAAGGATTTCACGCTTCGGTCATGACAAATGTGGAAACTTATGTTATACTCTAAGTTAGGTTAGTGCCATTATACTTTGAATTATGGTTTGTGTGAAAAAGACAGAACAGGCACTGAAAGATAGAATTTAAAGGAGCTATACGGTATGAAAAGAGTATTGTTAAAGCTGAGCGGAGAAGCTCTTGCAGGCGAGAAGAAGACTGGATTTGATGAGGCAACTTGTATCGGAGTTGCGAAGCAGGTAAAACAGCTTGTAGATGAAGGTGTGCAGGTAGCAATCGTAACAGGAGGAGGAAACTTCTGGAGAGGAAGAACAAGTGAGACAATTGACCGTACAAAAGCAGATCAGATCGGTATGCTTGCAACAGTTATGAACTGTATCTATGTGTCAGATATTTTCCGTCATGTAGGAATGAAGACAGAAGTATTCACACCTTTTGTATGCGGAGCATTTACATCTCTGTTCTCAAAGGATGCGGCAGTTGCAGCACTGGAAGAAGGCAAGGTGATCTTTTTCGCAGGTGGAACAGGACATCCATATTTCTCAACAGATACAGGTGCAGTTCTCCGTGCAATCGAGATTGAGGCAGATGCAATGCTTCTTGCAAAGGCAATTGACGGTATCTATGACAGTGATCCGAAGGTGAATCCGGCAGCAGTGAAGTATGATGAAATTTCTATTCAAGAAGTGATCGATCAGAAACTCGCAGCAGTTGATCTGACAGCATCCATTCTCTGTCTTGAGAATAAGATGCCGATGCTTGTATTCGGACTTAATGAAGAGAATAGTATTGTAAATACAATGCAGGGAAAATTCACAGGAACAAAAGTTACTGTATAAACTATTTTAAATAGCGGAGGAATTACAGCATGAATGAAAAAAACAAAATCTATGATGATAAGATGACAAAGACAATTAACAATCTGGATGGAGAACTTGCTACAATCCGTGCAGGGCGTGCAAACCCACATGTACTGGATAAGCTGGCAGTTGATTACTACGGAACACCAACACCGATCCAGCAGGTAGCGAATGTATCTGTACCGGAAGCACGTATGATCCAGATCCAGCCATGGGAGAAGAGCATGCTCAAGGCAATTGAGAAAGCAATTCTTACATCTGATATCGGAATCAACCCGACAAATGATGGAACATCTATCCGTCTGGTATTCCCAGAACTGACAGAGGATCGCAGAAAAGAACTTGCGAAAGATGTTAAGAAAAAAGGTGAGGAAGCGAAAGTTGCTGTACGTAATGTCCGTCGTGATGGAAATGTTGCTTTCAAGAAACTGAAAGGAACGGAAATTTCTGAAGATGAGATCAAAGATCTTGAAGATGAACTTCAGAAGATCACAGACAAGTATGTTGCTAAGATTGACAAGATGGTAGAGGCGAAGTCCAAGGAAATCATGACAGTCTAAATCGAAAAACAGCAGAGCTGAATTGTCAGATTGTAATGTGGAAAAACTGTTTACAGATTATTTGTACGCAGATAAGTTTTTAAGAACATGGAGGCTTATTTAAGGCCTCCATTTCTTCTTTAAAGAAAGTTGCGACAGAGAGGATAAGAAAATGAACGTACCACAGCATATTGCGATTATTTTAGATGGAAACGGACGCTGGGCAAAATCAAAAGGAATGCCGAGAAATTACGGACACGCACAGGGAGCCAAGAACGTTGAGAAGATCTGTGAAGAAGCATGGCGTATGGGAATCAAGTACCTGACAGTCTATGCATTTTCTACAGAAAACTGGAGCAGACCACAGAATGAAGTGGATGCATTGATGAAACTTTTAAGAAATTACATGAAAACATGTCTGAAGACAGCGGCAAAGAATGATATGAAGATCCGTGTGATCGGCGATATTGAACCGCTGGATGAGGATATCAAGAGCCGGATCAGAGAACTGGAAGAGGCAACAGCCAACAATGGAGGGCTTAATTTTACAATTGCCCTGAATTATGGAAGCCGTGATGAGATCACAAGAGCAGCCAGAAAGCTTGCGAAGGATTGTGCGGCCGGCAAGGTAAATCCGGACACGATCGATGAATCATTATTTAATTCTTATCTGGATACAAATGACATTCCGGATCCAGATTTGATGATCCGTACAAGCGGAGAACAAAGATTATCGAATTATCTGCTTTGGCAGCTGGCCTATTCAGAGTTTTATTTTACAGATATTCCGTGGCCGGCATTTACGAAAGAAGAGCTTATAAAAGCGGTGGAAGAATATAACCGCAGGCATAGAAGATTCGGCGGAGTAGAGGAGGCGGAATAAAGATGTTTAAAACAAGGTTACTAAGTGGAATACTATTAGTGATCATCGCGCTTGTCACAGTGATCACGGGCGGAAACCTGCTCTTTGCAGTTTTGTTATTAATCAGCCTGATCGGAATGACAGAGTTGTATAAAGTATTTCACATAGAGAAGAAGGCACCAGGAATTGTCGGATATATTTTTGCAATCCTGTATTATGGGTTATTATATTTTAAACCGCTTCTTCCGGGAGAATCCTTAAACTGGTTTGTTATGCTGTTTATGGCTTTTTTGATCTGCCAGATGGCGGTTCTTGTATTTGCCTATCCGAAATATAATACACAGCAGATTTTTGCCGGTTTTTTTGGAATGTTCTATGTGGCAGTGATGCTCTCTTACATTTATCAGACAAGAAATCTTCCGGGAGGAATCTTCTCGGTATGGCTTGTATTTGTATGCTCCTGGGGATGTGATACTTGTGCATACTGTGTCGGTATGTTGATCGGAAAGCACAAGCTGGCACCGATTTTAAGTCCGAAGAAATCAATAGAAGGTGGAATCGGAGGAATCCTTGGTGCAGCATTGATCGGAGTATTGTATGGACTTGCAATTAACTACTGGGGAAATGCGGCAGCAGATATATTGGAATATGCGATTATCGGTGCGGTTGGTGGAGCAATTTCACAGATTGGGGACCTGGCAGCTTCTGCGATCAAGAGATACCACAACATTAAAGATTATGGAAAACTGATTCCGGGACATGGAGGAATTCTTGACCGTTTTGACAGTGTTATCTTTACAGCACCTATTATTTTCTATCTTTCCCTGTTTCTGTAAAAGGAGATATATGTGTGATAGATGCGTTGCTGATCCACAGTTTTGTGGATTGTAACATAAAAGCAGAATAGAGGTAAAAAGTTACGATGAAGAAAATTGCAATTTTGGGATCCACAGGATCCATAGGAACACAGACATTGGAGATTGTCAGGACAAATGGCGATCTGGAGGTTACAGCACTTGCAGCAGGGAATAATATTGATCTCCTGGAGAAACAGATCAGAGAATTTAAGCCGAAACTGGCAGCAGTTTGGAAAGAAGAAAGAGCAAATGAATTAAAAGACAAAATAAATGATCTGGATGTTAAAGTAGTAAGCGGTATGGATGGACTGCTTGAAGTAGCGAGACAGCCGGAGTCAGAGATTCTTGTGACAGCAATTGTCGGAATGATTGGAATTCTTCCTACAATTGAAGCAATTAATGCAGGAAAAGATATTGCTTTGGCAAATAAAGAGACACTGGTCACAGCAGGACATATCATTATGCCACTGGCAAAGGAAAAAGGGGTTTCTATTCTTCCGGTGGATAGCGAGCACAGCGCAATCTTCCAGTCTCTTCAGGGAGGACAGCAGAAGGCTCTGCATAAGATTCTCCTGACGGCATCCGGTGGACCATTTAGAGGAAAGAAACTGGAAGATCTGGAGAACATCCAGGTAGAGGATGCATTGAAACATCCAAACTGGGCAATGGGACGCAAGATTACAATTGACTCATCTACAATGGTGAACAAAGGTCTTGAAGTGATTGAGGCGAAATGGCTCTTTGGAGTGGATGTAGATCAGATTCAGGTTGTTGTGCAGCCACAGAGTATCATTCATTCAATGGTGGAATATGAAGATGGTGCAGTGATCGCACAGCTTGGAACACCGGATATGAAACTTCCAATCCAGTATGCACTCTATTATCCGGAACGTTGTTATCTTCCGGGTGACAGACTGGACTTTTCGACACTTCAGCAGATCACATTTGAACAGCCGGATCTGGAAACATTTTATGGATTGAAGCTTGCTTTTGAAGCGGGAAGAACAGGAGGTTCCCTTCCGACTGTATTAAATGCGGCAAATGAGAAAGCAGTTGCGCTGTTCCTTGACAGAAAGATTAAGTATCTCCAGATTCCTGAGATTATTCAGGCGTGTATGGAAGCGCATAAAAATATTGCGGCTCCAACCGTTGAGGAGATACTAAAGACAGAACAGGAAACATATGAATTTATTAAAAACAGGTGGTAATGTATGGGCATAATCTTGGCAATTCTGCTATTCAGTGCGATTGTAATCTTTCACGAATTAGGACACTTTCTGCTTGCAAAGAAGAATAAGATCCGTGTGGATGAATTCTCTCTGGGTCTTGGACCGACTATTTTTGGAAAACAGTTTGGAGAAACAAAATTCAGCTTAAAGCTTCTTCCGTTTGGCGGAGCCTGCATGATGGGGGAAGATGATGTGGATGATATGTCTGAAGGGAGCTTTAACAGCAAATCGGTCTGGGCAAGAATGTCAGTAATTGTTGCAGGTCCAGTGTTTAATCTTATTCTTGCATGGATCCTCTGCATGATTATTATTGGCTGGACGGGATATCGAGCACCGATTGTCAGTAATGTGACAGATGGATATTCAGCGCAGGAAGAAGGTATCGAACCGGGAGATGTAATCAAGAAGATCGGAGGAAAATCAGTTTATATCTGGAACGATATCAGTCTGTATAATATGATGCATGCGGGAACAAAAAGTGTAGAAGTTGAGTATGAGCGTGACGGTAAGGATTATACAGTTGTGCTGGAACCAAAACAGAATGAGGGAGATGCTTTTCCTCTGCTTGGAATTACAGGTGGTGAGATGGTTCGTCCGGGTCTGTTTGGAACGGTTCGATACGGAGCATATACGGTGAAGTATTGGATCACATATACAGTTGACAGTCTGAAAATGTTAGTTGGTGGAAAGGTAGGAGTAAAAGATCTTTCCGGTCCGGTTGGAATTGTCAGTGCGGTAGATAACGTTTATCAGGAAGCAGCTCCGGCAGGCATGGTAGTAGTGATTTTAAATCTTCTCAATATAGGAGTACTTCTGACCGCCAACCTGGGTGTGATGAATCTGTTACCGCTTCCGGCGTTGGACGGTGGACGTCTTGTATTCCTTATCATTGAGGCCGTTCGTGGAAAAAGAGTACCGCCTGAGAAAGAAGGCATGGTACATTTTGCAGGATTTGTGCTTCTGATGGCATTGATGGTTGTTATTATGTTTAATGACATTCTGAAACTTGTGTAGAAAACAGGAAAGAATAGGAGTTTCCCGCATATACTGGAAAAAGGAAACGAATCAGATGTGGGAGACAAACTATGAAACTTTTTCAACCGATACAAGGTTCAATTGAAAGCAAAGAAACGCAGGAGAATCTGATCGATCGTGGTCAGCTGCAGGTAAATGTTACATCTTCTGTGAATGCATTTCCAGTAAAAGAAGCACGGATTTCCATCTCTTATACAGGAATTCCGGAAAGTATATTAGAGCAGGTGGTGACGGATTCTTCCGGTCAGACAGAACTGGTTGAACTGAATGCACCACCGGAAGAATGGAGTCTGGATGAGAACGAAGAACGTCAACCATATTCAGAATATACATTGAATATTGAAGCAGAAGGATTTGAGTCGATCAGTGTTTCGGGAACAGAGATCCTGGCAAACACAAAGGCAATCCAGAATATACGCATGAAACAAAAGGATCAGGGCAGGGAAGAAGAGCAGGTATTCGTCATCCCTGCTCATACTTTATATGGAAATTATCCTCCGAAGATTGCAGAGGAAGAGATTAAGCCGGTAAATGAAACAGGAGAAATTGTCTTGAGCCGTGTGGTTGTACCGGAATATATTATCGTACATGATGGATCTCCGCGGGATTCTACAGCACAGAATTATTATGTGAAGTACAAAGATTATATAAAAAATGTCGCATCAAGTGAAATCTATGCAACCTGGCCGGCAGACACCATAAGGGCAAATGTGCTGGCAATTATGTCATTCACTTTAAACAGGGTTTATACGGAATGGTATCGAAATAAAGGGTTTGATTTTACAATTACATCATCAACGGCATTTGACCATAAATGGATCCCGGAGCGCAATATATTTGAGCCTATTTCAGTGATTGTGGATGAACTGTTTGCAGACTATCTGTCACGGCCGAATGTGCGCCAGCCAATCCTGACACAGTATTGTGATGGCCGCAGAGTGAGTTGTCCAAACTGGTTGACACAGTGGGGGTCGAAAAGTCTGGGAGAACAGGGATTTTCTCCGATTGAAATTCTAAGGTATTATTATGGTGACGATATGTATATCAATACGGCAGAAGCAATCTCAGGTATTCCGTCCTCCTGGCCGGGATATACACTGGAACAAGGTTCACAAGGCCCCAAAGTGCGTCAGATACAGGAAGAACTGAATGTGATTGCGGGGGCATATCCGGAGATTCCCAAATTGACGGAAGATGGAATCTATGGACCTGAAACAGAAGCGGCTGTCCGGAAATTTCAATCTATATTCGGTCTTCCGGTAACAGGAGAGATAGATTATAAAACATGGTATAAGATATCGGAAATTTATGTTGGCGTGTCAAGAATAGCAGAGCTTTCATAAAGTACAGGATCAGTTCGGACAGGAGACAGTGAAATTAATGGAAAGAGACAGAAGACGAAGGAAAAAACGACGAAGAAATAGAAAAACAACAAGAAAAGGATTCGTGTTTCTTGTGCTTCTTCTTGTGATCATCGGAGCGGCAGGTGTATTAAAGATGACAAAAGTAGTACCAGGATTATTCCGTGAGTCTGGAAATGTCCTTTTGTCTGATTCTGGTCAGAAAATAGAATTTCCGGAGTTAAATGTATCAGAAGAAGATGTTGCAGATGGTTTTTATTATCAGCAGCTGTCGGAGCAGGAAAAACAGGTTTATCGTGAGATCCTGCAGGGGGTTCGTTCCATGGAAGAGACCATTCTTCTTCATGCAGGCGAGAATGACGAGGCAGGAAAGATATACGAATATCTGATGTATGACCGGCCGGAATTGTTCTGGTGTGACGGCAGCTCAAAAATGACGGTATACAAAGACTACACAGAGTTTCATCCGTCTTATATCTGCACACCAGATCAGAGAGAATCCAGACGGGAGCAGATTGAAAATGCGGCACAAGAGGCACTTGCAGGTGCACAGGGATGTGGGACAGAGTATGAGAAGATCAAGTACATTTTCAAATATCTTGTAGATACGGTGGATTATGATCAAAACGCATTGGATAATCAGAATATTTATAGTTCTTTGGTTGGGAAAAAATCCGTCTGCGCAGGATATTCCAGGGCAGCGCAATATCTGTTGAAACAGATGGGAATAGAATGTATTTACGTTGTGGGAACAGTAAAAGAGCAGGGGGCACATGCATGGAATATAGTGAAATGTGATGATAAGTATTATCAGATGGATGTGACTTTCGGAGATCCGATCTTTCAGGAGAATGAGACGGGAGAAACGCTACCTCATGATCTTGTGAATTATGAATATCTATGTTGTACAGATGAAGAAATTTTTACAGATCATCAGCAGGATGATTTTGTGCCGTATCCGGTGTGCGATTCCAATGATCTGGAATATTATCGAATCAACGGTCTGTACTATGAAACATTTGATGAGAATGAAATCTATGAAAAAATGAAAGCAGGGATAGAACAGGGACAGGAAATGTTTGCTATCCGCTTTTCAGAAAATGCTGTTTATGAAGTTGCAAAAGAGAAAATTATAGATAATTTGATTCCACAGGCGGCGCAGTTTCTTGTTGACTTTAGACAATTGGAAGAAGTGAAATATACGTATGCCGTGGATGACAGAAAGCGGATTATAATGATCTTCTGGTATTCATAAAAATGCATAAAATACCATTTATAAGTAAAAAATACCAATATATATTAATAAAAGTACTAAGTTATTCATCAAAAATGATGTTGAAATGTCTCTCATGCTGTAGTATAATCTTTACAATTTGAGAAAGAGGGCGCTCTGGAATAAAGACTCCATGAGCGCCTTCCTTTTGAGAAAAAATATTTTTACGAAGGGAAAGGGTGAACAGATGAAAGCGTTTCTTATTTTGGAAGACGGTACTGTGTTTACAGGAACAAGCATTGGTTCGACGAGAGATATGATCAGTGAGATCGTGTTTAATACTTCAATGACAGGATATCTTGAGGTACTGACGGACCCTTCTTATGCGGGACAGGCAGTGGTTATGACATATCCGCTGATTGGTAATTATGGAATTACACCGGATATGGAGTCATTAAAGGCATGGCCAGATGGATATATTGTGAGGGAGTTATCCAGAATGCCAAGTAACTTCAGATGTGAAGGTACAATTCAGGATTTCCTCAAGAAATATGATATTCCGGGTATTGCGGGAGTTGATACTCGTGCTCTTACAAAGATTTTAAGAGAAAAAGGTACCATGAATGGTATGATCACAACAAACGAGAATTACGATCTTGATGAAGTAATCTCTAAGTTGAAGAATTATAAGGTAGAAGGTGTTGTCTCCAAAGTTACATGTGAGGAGAAATACGTTTTAGAAGGAACAGGCAAGAAGGTTGCACTTCTTGATCTCGGAGCTAAGAAAAACATCGCAAAATCTTTAAATGATCGCGGCTGCGAAGTGACCGTTTATCCGGCCGATACAACAGCGGATGAGATCATCGCATCTAATCCAGATGGCATTATGCTTTCCAATGGACCTGGAGATCCGGCAGAATGTACATCAATTATCAAAGAAATCAAAAAGCTTTATGAAACAGATATCCCAATATTTGCCATTTGCCTTGGACATCAGTTGATGGCACTTGCAACAGGTGGTACAACTTACAAATTAAAATACGGACATCGCGGAGGAAATCATCCGGTGAAAGATCTTCAGACAGGCAGAGTCTACATTTCTTCACAGAATCACGGCTATGTTGTTGATGAAGACAAGATTGATCCAAACGTTGCAGTTCCTGCATTTAAGAATGTAAATGACGGAACAAACGAAGGACTTGCATATGTTGGAAAGAACATCTTTACAGTTCAGTTCCATCCGGAAGCATGCCCGGGACCACAGGATTCAGGATACCTGTTCGATCGTTTTCTTGAGATGATGGGAGGAGAGAAATAATGCCAAGAGATAATAGTATCAAAAAAGTATTAGTTATCGGTTCTGGTCCGATCGTCATCGGACAGGCTGCGGAGTTCGATTATGCTGGAACTCAGGCCTGCCGTTCACTGAAAGAAGAAGGAATTGAGGTTGTACTTCTCAACTCAAACCCTGCGACAATCATGACAGATAAAGATATCGCAGATCGTGTTTATATCGAGCCACTGACAATAGAGGTTGTTGAGCAGCTGATCAAAAAGGAAAAACCAGACAGTGTACTTCCAACACTTGGAGGACAGGCTGGACTGAACCTTGCAATGGAACTTGAAGAGGCTGGATTCTTAAAAGAGAATAATGTACGCCTGATCGGAACAACATCTGAGACGATCAAGAAGGCAGAAGACCGTCTGGAGTTCAAGGCGACAATGGAGAAGATCGGTGAGCCGGTTGCAGCTTCTCTCGTTGTAGAAAATGTAGAAGATGGACTTGCATTTGCAAATAAGATCGGCTATCCGGTTGTTCTTCGTCCTGCTTATACACTGGGAGGAAGCGGTGGTGGTATCGCGCATGATTCTCAGCAGTTAGTAGAGATCCTTGAGAATGGTCTTCGTCTTTCCCGTGTTGGTCAGGTTCTTGTTGAACGTTGTATCGCAGGATGGAAAGAGATCGAGTACGAGGTAATGCGTGACGGAGCAGGAAACTGTATTACAGTATGTAATATGGAAAATATTGACCCGGTTGGAGTTCATACAGGAGACAGTATTGTAGTTGCACCATCTCAGACACTGGGCGATAAAGAATATCAGATGTTACGTACTTCCGCATTGAACATTATCAGTGAGTTGAATATCACAGGTGGATGTAACGTACAGTATGCATTACACCCAGAGACATTTGAATATTGTGTAATCGAGGTAAACCCTCGTGTAAGCCGTTCTTCTGCACTTGCTTCCAAAGCAACAGGATATCCGATCGCGAAGGTTGCAGCGAAAATCGCACTTGGATACAATCTGGATGAGATCAAGAATGCAATCA
>OHRA01000225.1_pt1 | contig 25928 bp, 19 predicted proteins | sample 1578241 | NCBI WGS metagenome assembly OHRA01 (sample SAMEA3879597, study PRJEB24766) | human gut metagenome | biome: human-associated habitat; feature: feces | place: USA | collected 1985/1987 | reverse complement strand
GGAGGCGATGTGGATGGTGCCGTCGTCGTCGATGTCGACCTTGGCGCCGGTATCGGCAACAATCTTCTGGATGACGCTGCCGCCCTTACCGATGACCTCGCGGATGCGCTCGGGGTCGATGTGCATGGTGATCATCTTGGGCGCATACTGGCTGACCTCGGCGCGCGGCTCTGCGATGCAGGGCAGCATGATCTGATCCAGGATCTGGCACCGGGCATCGTAGGTGATGTCCAGCGCGTTTTTGATGATCTCCATGGTCAGACCGTCGTTCTTCAGGTCCATCTGGATGGCGGTGACGCCTTCGGTGGTGCCGGCGACCTTGAAGTCCATCTCGCCGTGGAAGTCCTCAACGCCCTGAATGTCGATGAACGTGGTGAAGTTGTCGCCGTCTTGGATAAGGCCGCAGCTGATGCCGGCAACGGGGGCCTTCAGAGGCACGCCGGCGTCCATGAGCGCGAGCGTCGTGCCGCAGATGGAGCCCTGCGAGGTGGAGCCGTTGGAGGAGAGCACTTCGCTCACCACGCGGATGGCGTAGGGGAACTCCTCAACGCTCGGAATAACCGGAACAAGCGCCTTTTCTGCAAGCGCGCCGTGACCTATTTCTCGTCTGCCCGGACCACGGGACGGCTTTGTTTCGCCTACCGAGTATGAGGGGAAATTATAGTGGTGAATATATCTTTTAGATATTTCCTCGTCAAGCCCGTCAAGCTTTTGAGCCTCGCTTATCGGCGCTAAGGTAGCAACCGAAAGCACCTGGGTCTGACCGCGGGTGAACATACCAGAGCCGTGAACGCGGGGAAGCAGGTCTATCTGCGCGTTTAAGGGGCGAATTTCGTCAATACCTCTGCCGTCAACACGCTTTTTCTCGTTCTTGAGCCAGTCTCTTACAACGTGCTTCTGAACAAGGTACATAATTTCTTCTATTTTGCCCTCGCAGCCCTCGAATTTTTCATCAAACTTTTCGTGAACGGCGTTATATATGGGCAGTAAAGCTGCGTCGCGTACCGTTTTATCGTCGGTATCAAGCGCTTTCTTTACATCCTCAATGCAGAAATCTTCAATTTCCTTAAATATTTCGGGGTCGGGGTCGTTAGACTCAAACTCAAACTTCGGCTTGCCTATTTCGGCTACAATGCCGTTGATAAACTTAACAACCTCTTTGTTAGCCTCGTGACCTGCCATAATGCAGTCGAACATAAGCTCGTCCGATATTTCATTAGCGCCCGCCTCAATCATTGCAACCAAATCCTCAGTTGAGGAAACGGTAAGGTTAAGGTCAGATTTTGCGCGCTGCTCAAGGGTGGGGTTTATAACTATTTCGCCGTCAACTAAGCCTACGTTTACGCTGGAAATAGGGCCAGCCCACGGAATATCCGAAATAGCAATAGCAGCGGAAACGCCTATTGCCGCCGCAACCTCGGGCGAGCAATCGGGGTCAACCGACATAACGGTTGCCACTACCGAGCAATCGTTGCGCATATCCTTCGGGAAAAGCGGACGAATAGGTCTATCAATGCAGCGGGAGGCAAGTATAGCCTTTTCGGTGGCTCTGCCCTCGCGCCTTGTAAACGAGCCGGGCAGTCTGCCTACCGAGTACATTTTTTCCTCGTAATCAACCGAAAGCGGGAAGAAATCTACCCCCTCGCGCGGCTTTGCGGAAGCCGTAACGGTGCAAAGCACCTTTGTCTCGCCGTAGGTTGCCATAACCGCGGCGTTAGCAAGTTGAGCCATCATACCGGTTTCAAGCTTTAAGGGTCTACCGGCAAGTGTGGTTTCGTAAACCTTGTAGTTTTCAAACATACTTTTAAAATCTCCATTTCTTTTTTCGGGAGACTTCCGGTTAGCAATAAATCCGACAGCCGATAAGGCTCAGCCGCCCGATTTACCGCTAAAGCACGAAAATCTCCGCTTTTAATTTACAATAAGGCAGACCGAAGCTTTTATCGGTCTGCCTTTAATGTACGCATTACTTACGGATGCCGAGTTTTTTGATTATAGCACGGTATCTTTCAATATCGTTCTTCTGCAAATAAGCCAACAGGTTTCTTCTGTGACCTACCATTTTAAGAAGACCGCGATAGGAATGGCGATCCTTCGGGTGAACCTTTAAGTGAGCGTTAAGCTCATTGATTCTGGTGGTAAGCAGAGCAATCTGTACCTCCGGAGAACCGGTGTCGCCCTCATGAACGGCATACTCCTGCATGATTTGCTGCTTTAATTCTTTGGTCATTTTTTTCACTCCTTTAACACATATCCGCAAACCGGGCAAAGGGTCAAAAGTGACTCCCCGAAAAGGGGCGGACGCCCAAAGCTCAGTAGACGGTGAGAATATTATATCATACTCTTTTTAAAAAGTAAAGCACAACTTTTCGCTTGCTGTAAAATAAACGCAAAAGCGAATATCGCGTTAGTGACCGGGCGGTATTTTATAAAATTTCAGCTATGCTTGTATTCGTCTGAATAAGAATCAGTTTTTATTCATAGTTGAAAGCAAATGATTAACTGCTTGCTTTTGCTCCACTGTTAAGTCAACCCAATTATCAAACAGCTCTTTCAATTCGGGTGTCAGTTCAACAGTATCGCCCTCGGCAAAAAACTGCGCAAGTGTAATACCAAAGCTTTTACAAATAATTTCCAACGTAGGAATAGACGGTACGGTATTTCTCCTAAAAATATTTCCGATTGTAGTTTCCGCCAGTCCGCTGTTTTTTGAAAGCCTGTATTCGGTCCATCCGCGTTCCTTCAAAAGGCGTTTGAGTCTGTCATTAGTATCCATAGCATACCACCCTTTCCAAACTCATTTTACCTTTAACTTAAAATGTATTATACATTCTACTTGTAATGTTTATACATCTATGTTAGAATGTATTTATAGTATATTGTGAGGTATGGATATGAGCGAAAATTATACTTGCTGCTTTATAGGTCACAGAAAAACCGAAGAAACAGAAAATTTAAAGCTGCAATTAAAGGCTGTTATTGATGTAGCCATAGAAGTTCTGATTTTTAATATTCAATGCAAAATTACTATATTTGTCGAACTTTCGGAGCCAACCGCCGAAAGATACTGAAAACTAAATCTAATTTTAATGAAATCGTGGCTTAAACAATTCACCACTGAAGACTGGATTATCGTCTTTGTGGGTGCCGTAGTGCTTGCCCTTGCATGCATTTTCCCTGCTGCAATGCCTTCAATGCCTAAAAAACTTCTTTCATCAGCAGACTGGATCAATGCCGTCTATATGTTCGGCTTCGTCCTTCTTCTGACCTATGTTACACTTGCGGCCCTCAGGAAACCGCTCAAAGGAACATTCGTATCCCTGCTGTTCATATTCGCGATTACGCTTCTGGCGCAGCTTACGGCGAACATTCCTGTCATAAAGACATGGGGATTCGAATCCGTATTCTTCGCAGTCATCTATGGCCTGATATTGAACAACTGCTTCACCATTCCTGAATGGCTCAAACGTGCCGTAAACAGCGAATTCTATATCAAGGTGGGCATCATCTGCCTAGGTTCCACAATACTTTTCGGCGAGCTTGCAAAATCCGGCGCATACGGACTCGCGCAGTCATTCATCGTCGTATTCCTGGTGTGGTACTTCTGTTTCTGGGTAGGAAAGAAGATGAATGTCGATCCTGAAATGGGTACAATGCTTGCCAGCGCGGTTTCCATCTGCGGCGTATCGGCAGCAATCGCCACATGCGGTGTAATCAAGGGAGACAACAAGAAACTCTCATACGTGGTATCACTTGTGCTTATAGTTGCCATTCCTATGATGTATCTTCTGCCTTGGCTTGCAGGTCTCATGAACCTCACGCCGGACGTTGCAGGAGCATGGATCGGAGGCACAATCGACACTACCGGCGCTGTTGCGGCAGCAGGTACGTTGGTAAGCGAAGAAGCGGGTAAGACCGCTATCATCGTGAAGTCCTCGCAGAATGTCCTTCTCGGCCTCGCGGCCTTCTTTATTTCAATGATGTGGGCATATAAAGGCACGAACGGCGATACCAGACCGACAGTTGGCGTCATCTGGGAGAGATTCCCTAAATTCGTGGTAGGTATGGTATTGGCATCCCTCGTATTCAGTTTTGCGCTTCCTGAAGAAATGGCGAAGAGCGTAGGTGCCGTGACCAAGGGATTCCAGAATACATTGTTCAGCATTGCCTTTGTCTGCATCGGACTTGAAACCAGACTCAAGGATATCTTCGGAAAAGAGAATAGAGTGCCTCTCAAGGTATTCCTTACCGCTCAGACTTTCAATATTTTCGTGACGCTCGTAATCGCATACATCATCTTCGGCATGATCAAGCCGGCATTGTAAGCATTACAGCGAAATATCGAAAACGAATCCTATATAGTGGTTGTCCATCGGATAGCCACTATTTTTTATGACATTGAAACTAGGTCCGCCGTTGTAGCTTGCTGTAATGCCGATGCTGCAATCGTACGGAATCCATAGCAGATTGGCCAGTTTTGCCACGATAGAAGCCCCTGCACTGAATAATCCTCCGTCAGTGAGCCTTTTCCCCAGAGAGAACATGGTATAGTCGAAATGCGGCGTTATTTCGAAGTTCTTTATATATGCGACAGGGGTGAGGAAGGATATGTCGCCGAACCAGAGAGGAATCGCGTAATCGGCAGTGAGTTTCAGATGGTCGTAAGACAAATTCCTGATGATATACTCTGCGCTGGAATTTTCGAAACCTCGTGGAGCCACTGAAATGGCATTTTCACGCCTTAACTCCGCCCTGAACTGGTGCTGATACCTTGCGGTGAGTTTAAGTCCCTGTGTAAGAGTGATTCCAGGGAGATATCCGTATGCATAACAATATGCAGAAGCCGAATACAGGTCATCCATCATTATCCTGGTGGAATAACCGGCCTCCGCACCGATGCCGAAGCGTGGAAATGTACCGGATGCCGGCACAGGACGCAGGGCATATCCCCTCACGGAAGCACGCAGCGTCTGCATGTAGACATTCTTTCCCTTATGATACTCCTCGGATTTGTCCGGAACTGCAAAAATGCCGTTTTTGCTCAGGTCCAACAGGGATTTGTTGAACAAATCATTGCTTCCGGCATAGCTGATTTGGGGAATGAAGCCACTGGACCAGCCGCCTGAAGAGAAATTGAAAGGAATATAGACTTTGACGGAACCCTGGAACGACGGCTTGTCCAGAAGAAGTCCCACGACTTGTTCCTTGACATGGCCGCGGGTCTCGGTAAGCAACCGGGAATACTGAATGGCGGCATTGTCATTGAAGTCGGCAGAGAACTCGAACACTGGATATAATCCGCTGTATGTAAACAGGATATGGCCTGAATGGCGGTACTTATGGCTGCCGTCCTTGTAAACGCCCGCAAACGGGTCCTTATGGAAAGAATATCCGACAGAACCCCAGGCTGTTCCCAGACTGTTCTGGAACAATGCCGTCGCGCCGGCTGAAGCAGTCTCATATGTGAGGTCACCGCTCAGGTTGCGGACCCTGTCATAATTGAAATACAGCGGAGCCCATGAATGGAACCTCAATATATTCAGAGGTTTGCGATAACGTTCAGGCTTGCTGAAGGTGGTCTTGTAGTCTTTCGCGGAATCTGCCCACGGAATACACTTCTGTGCGGCAGAAGCCCTTTCCTGCATTGTCAATTTGTCGGCTACGCGGTATTGGTGGATGTCATTGAAATCCACTTCCTTTCCTGATATCTCCAGCGCCGGAGCCTTGTGCAGCAGCCTTCCGTCCTTCGTCAGCATTGAGAAAATCACATCCTGACCGATGAAGCAGAATTCGTCTCCGCCATAGGGGAGGGAAGTGTGCTGAAATACCTTTCTGCTTTCTATATCAATACTATACAGTTCTTGTGTGCCGTCTCTGTCAGAAGAAAAATACACCTTGTCATTGGCGGAAACAAGATTCCTTATGCTGACTTTCACGGGCCCGAGCAGACATTCCGGCTCGCCGTCCAAACCAGCATTGATGCGATATATTGCGGAACCGCCTTCTGATATAGCATTGAAAATGAGCGCATTGCTCATGAAGCGCGGCTCTACGGCCTGGAGGCTGTCCGGCATTTGCCTGCGGCGAAGCACTTTTCCTGTGGCCGGGTTCAATATGACTATTGCCGAACCGCCGGTGACTGGGTATTCCACGGCGGCCAGCATTGTCCCGTCAGGGGAAACCGAAGGATTGAACAGGCGTCCTTTTCGGGTGAGGGTGCCTGTGTGTCCGGTGGCGAGGTCGTAGCTGCGTATTCTGGAGGTCATTTCCAGCGACCAGCGGGCGTCGGGCACGGATTCGCTCCACCATAGCTTGCCGTCGGCGTAAGACAGTCCGTCTGCTGTCGAGGAAAATGTACGCAGATTCCTGCGCTTGCCGGTCTCGGGGTCGAACTCCGTGAGCATTGCGGATTCCGCCAGACCTGACACTATGGAATAAACCTTGCCGTTCGCGGATACATTGCCATGAACCGTCTTGTACCATTTTCCGCCGGTCTGGAGCTGCTCCGCTTTGGTGAACGGACGTCTTGTCTCCGCCTCTTCCTTCCAAATATCATGAAATGAGGACATTATGTCGCTGAATGACTTGCGGAAACTCTTTCCGGAAGCCTGGCGGACGGTCTTCTGCGCATTGGAAAAACGGAACGGATTGGCAGCCAGCCTGGAGAAGTAACGCTCGGTGAAAAGCGGGTCGTCGAAGCAGTACCGCGTGCCTGCAATTGTCAGATAACCAAGCACATAGTGGTCCGGTGCATAGTGTCTGTAAGAGCCGTATCTCCATCTGTACCAGTTCCTCCAGTCGCCGTTGTCGAACGCCATCATGTAATAGTCCAGAAAATCCGCCGTGCGGCCCCTGCCTGTGTTGGTCAATGCCGTTTCGGCGGTCACTGCGTCGCCTTCGAGAAACCAGGTGTTCGGCCACAATGCCGAATATGCGCCGGGCGCCATGTCTCCGACAATGAATGTCAATGGTTTAAGCCAGCCCTTGTACCCGAATTGCATCTGCGCCAGGTGGCGGCTTTCGTGTACGGCCAATGTTTTCGTCCATGGAACAGGCTCGGGGTCGTATGCGTCGGGCAATGTGTAGATGTCAATACGTTTTGGAGCCCATGTCACGGCTGCGTTCGAGATTCCGTGATGAGTGTGGAGAATTATCGGCGTCTTTCTCCGGTAGCCTTCTCCGGGGACAAGTCCGGAACTGATGCTCTCGGAAAGGCGGAAGCGTTCAAGTTCATTGCCGTAACTCATTGCGAGAGAATCACATCCTGCCGGATAGATTAGCCGGTAGGCCGGGGTGTCCATGCGGAACCATCTGAGTCTTCCGGGGTCGTCCCCATTGCTGGAAAACTGCGCTTCCGCCGGGTTCGAAATCATTGAAAACAGCAGAATCAGGGAAGATAAAGTTATGTGACGCAATGAATTCATGGTATTTTTTAATTTTAAGCTGCCTTGTGAAAGGCAAATCTAACTATTTTTTATAATTTTGCGAGGATTTATAAACTTCAATGCCGCACGTATATGCAGATGATGTTTCAATTGCTGACCCTGGTAGGTGCAGTAACTCTATTTTTGTTTGGACTTAGCCTACTTAGTGTCGGGCTTCAGAAAGTCGCAGGAGATGGTCTCCGGTCTTTCCTGGCATCCATGACTTCCAATGGCTTCAAACGTCTTTTGACAGGTGTCGGAGTGACTGCGGCCATCCAATCTTCCACAGCGACGACTATCATGGTCGTCAGTTTCGTGAATGCCGGACTTCTTACATTGGCACAAGCCATCGGTGTCATCATGGGCGCCAATATCGGAACTACGGTCACGTCATGGATTATGGCGATTTTCGGGTTCTCGTATGACATTTCCACGATTTCCTTCCCGCTCATAGCGCTGGGATTCATCATGATGATGAACCAGAAGAACAAGAAAATGAGAGACTTGGGGGAAATCATCATCGGTTTCGCATTGTTCTTCGTGGGTTTTGCCAAACTGAAGGAGACATCCGGAATATTGCTCGACAACATTGACCTGAGCGGTTTGCAGGCATTGACGAACCTTCATCTCGGGCCTGTGAACCTGTCGGTATTGCTCTTCCTGCTTATCGGAACGGTGCTTACCATCTGTTTCCAGTCCTCGGCCGCCACAATGGCGATCATCATGCTTCTCATCACTACCGGCGTGATACCGTTCAAACTGGCTGCCGCAATGATCCTGGGAGAGAATATCGGTACCACCATCGCGGCCAACATTGCTGCTTCCGTGGGAAATACCACGTCCAAGAGGGCGGCCATGGCCCATACCGTTTTCAATGTCTTCGGAGTCATCTGGGTGCTCTGCATCTTCCCTTGGTTCCTGAAACTCATCGGATTCATAATCGGTTCCTGCGGACTGCCTGATCCGAACACCGCGGACCTGACCGACGTCGCCAATGCTGATACGATAAAGGCTTCGCTGCTGTACAGCGTAACCACGATGCATACATTGTTCAATGTTACCAATACATTGATACTCATATGGTTCATTCCGCAGATTGAGAAGATTGTCTCCTGGATTATCCCGCAGAAAGCGGAGAAGGAGGTCTTCAGGCTCAAGTATATTCAGGGCGGTCCTCTTTCTACGGCCGAGCTTTCATTGGATGAGGCAGAGCAGGAAATCGTGCATTTCTCCGAGATTTGCTACAATGATTTCTTATACATGCGTCAGGCGATTGCCGAGAATTCTGCTGACAAATTCAGCGAGTTGCGTGAGAAACTTATCAAATATGAGGCGATTACCGACCGTATCGAGTATGAAATCGCGGACTATCTCAATCAGGTGGCGAAAGGTGAAATTTCCGGATCTTCAGCCAAGCGGATCAACGGCATGTACAAGATTATCGGCGAGCTGGAGAGTATCGGAGACTCCGGCGATGCTGTAGGACGTATTCTTGCACGCCGTAATGAGCACGGCCTGTCTTTCGATGAAGAGCAGCTGAAGCGCCTCGGACGCATGTGCGATGTCGTCGACGATGCGTTCAAGGCAATGACGGCGAACCTGAAAGTCGCCTATACCAGCCTGAAGGACATTACCAATGCCCAGGATGCCGAGTACAATATCAATGAATGCCGCAACACTCTCCGCGAGGAGCATATCATCAACATCGAGGAGAATCCTGACTACAATTATCAGGTCGGCGTGTTCTACATGGACATTGTCGCTGAACTTGAGAAGATAGGTGATTTCATCATCAATATTTCCGAGGCTAAAATTGCTGAAAATGGTTAAAAGGCTGCATATCATCGGGTTGGCTGTATTGGCGGCCATGATGGTGGCCTGCGGACAGAGGAAGAACACTTCGTCGGCAGGCGAGGCGGTCAAGTCTGTTCCTTTTCCGGAAGTGAAGATTCCGAATATGATAACGGAACCTTCCGAGAGGATGACATACGTACTGGACCATTTCTGGGATGGGATGATGTCCGCTTCATTGGCAGGAAAATGTGATTCTCTGCATGTAAAAGGCATTTTGAAGGATGACGTGGAGCAGAAATTCGGATTGTATACCACCATTCTGTGGAGTGCTCCCCTGAGTGAGGCATGCAAGTCCGTGTCCAGGCTTTTTTCTGCCGCCGAGACTTGCGAGAAGCGCGATACTTCTTCCAATGTTTTCGAGACGATTACCAAGTTCGCGGAAAAATATTTCTATGACCCTAATTCCCCGCTTCGCAATGAAGAGTTCTATCTTCCTTATGTAGAGGGTCTTGCAAAGTCGGAATGCGTGTCCGAGGCTATGCGTCCGGCATATTCCTACGATGCGTCGATGTGCGCATTGAACCGTATCGGGACGAAGGCAGCGGATTTTTCTTTCAAGGATCTACGTGGCAAGGTTCATACTCTTTATGGAGTGAAAGCAGACTATACATTGCTTTTCTTCTCGAATCCGGGCTGTCCTAACTGTCGGGAAATCACGGAGATGATAGAGTCCAGCCCTGAAATATCGGCATTGGAAAAATCCGGCCGTCTGGCCGTGGTCAATGTCTACATCGACCAGGAGATTGACAAGTGGAAATCTTTCGCTGCAGATTATCCGTCGGAGTGGATTTGCGGCTACGACCACAATTACATCATCCGCACGGACGTCACCTACAATGTCCGCGCGATTCCGTCGCTCTATCTCCTTGACAGCCAGAAGCGTGTCCTTCTGAAAGACGCGCCGCAGGACAAAGTCTTCGAACGGCTGACGGAGATTGCTACGGCGCAAAACCCTTGATATAATGATATAAATATTATAAATTTGAAGGATGTAGGATATATGACTACGTCCTTTTTTATTGGTTTTTTGAATCTGTTTGAATATGAAGATTGAAAGCAAAGTCTGGGGAAAGACTCCTGAAGGAAAGGAGATTGTCCTTTATACGATGACCAATGCCTCCGGTGCATCAGTTTCACTTTCCAGCGTCGGTGCCGGAATAGTTTCTGTCAATGTTCCTGACAAGGATGGAAAACTTGCTGATGTCGTAATCGGTTATGATGATCCGATGTCATATTTCGGAGACGGACCTTGTGCAGGAAAATGCCCTGGAAGATATGCGAACCGAATTGCAAAGGGACATTTCACTCTCGACGGAAAAGAATATACATTGCCGATTAACAATGCTTGCAATCATCTTCACGGAGGTCCTGACGGATTCCAGAATCAGGTGTGGGACAGCAGGATAGAGGGGGATGCCGTGGAATTCATGTATTTCTCGGAGGATGGGGAAGCCGGATATCCCGGAAACCTGAAAGTCATTGCCCATTATGAGTGGTCGGAAGAAAACGAACTGGCATTGACCTTTACCGCAGAGACCGATGCGCCTACCGTGGTGAATCTTACGAACCATGCTTATTTCAATCTCAACGGCGAAGGTTCCGGCACTGTGCTGAATCATATTCTCAAACTGAATGCTTCGGAGTTCCTGCCGACAGATGATACATTGATTCCTGTGGGAACTGCAGAAGATGTCGCAGGTACGCCGATGGATTTCGTGAATGCCAAACCTCTTGGACGTGACATCAAGGCTGATTTTCCGGCATTGAACTACGGCAAGGGTTATGACAACTGTTATGTGATCGACGGCGCCGAGCCTGGACAGATTCAGTCCGCAGCCGAGCTTTATTCTCCTGAAAGCGGGCGAGTATTGGAGGTCCTGACTACTCAGCCTGGCGTGCAGATTTATACGGGAAACTGGCTGGAGGGCTGTCCTGTAGGCAAGAACGGCCATATCTACCATGATTATGATGCCGTGGCCATCGAGTGTCAGCATTATCCTGATTCACCTAATGAGCCGGAGTTCCCTACAACTGTCCTCCGTCCTGGTGAAGTGTTCCAGCAGGCCATTATCTTTGCATTCTCTGTAAGAGCATAACTTATTATGAAACAATATCTTGACCTGCTTCGCCACATACGGGAAGACGGAGTCGTCAAACATGACCGCACGGGTGTCGGCACACAGAGCATTTTCGGTTACCAGATGAGGTTTGACCTCTCTGAAGGCTTTCCGTTGCTGACTACCAAGAAGGTTCATCTGAAGTCCATCATATACGAATTGTTGTGGTTCATTGCCGGTGACACGAACATCAAGTATCTGAATGAGCACGGTGTGTCCATCTGGGACGAGTGGGCTGACGAAAATGGCGATCTGGGTCCTGTCTACGGGCATCAATGGCGCAGTTGGCCGGCTCCTGACGGAAGAAGCATTGACCAGTTGTCGCAGGTGGTGGATATGATAAAGAATAATCCGGATTCCCGCAGGATGATTATCTCAGCATGGAATCCCGGCGAGGTGGATCAGATGGCGCTTCCTCCATGCCATTGCCTCTTCCAGTTTTACGTGGCTGACGGAAAACTATCATGCCAGCTGTACCAGCGCAGTGCAGATACTTTCCTCGGAGTGCCTTTCAATATCGCGTCCTATGCGCTTCTGACAATGATGATTGCACAGGTTTGCGGTTTGGAGCCGGGCGAGTTCATCCACACTACGGGCGATGCGCATATCTATCTCAATCATTTCGAACAGGTGGATCTCCAGCTTTCCCGTGAGCCGCGCAAACTCCCCGTGATGAAGATTAACCCCGAGGTGAAGAGCATTTTCGATTTCAAGTACGAGGACTTTACGCTAGAGGGCTACGACCCGTGGCCAGCAATCAAGGCCCCGGTAGCAGTGTAATTACTATGGAAAATTATATCATAGCGGCTGTTGCCGACAATATGGCGATAGGCCGCGATAATGAATTGTTATGGCATATTTCTGCGGACATGAAGTATTTCCGCAGGGTTACCATGGGTTGCCCCATCATAATGGGCTATAAGACATGGCTTTCCATCGGCCGACCTCTTCCCGGACGCAAGAACATTGTCATAACCAAAAGTGATTTCGATGCCCCGGAAAACGTGGTGCAGGTGCCTGACGTAGCCGCTGCTTTAGCTGCCGCCGCCATCCCGCCCGCCGATGCCCCGGTGCCCGAGAAATGTTTCATCATCGGTGGCGCGAAAACTTATGAGCGCACGATTGATTCTGCCGACAAGCTCTACATCACGCATGTCCGCACCTCCGTTCCCGATGCCGACGCCTTCTTCCCCGCCATTGACCCCGCAGTCTGGCACAAAGAATCCGAAACGCCATTGGAAACCGACCCGGAAAACGGCCTTCAGTACTCCTTCGCGGTGTACGTCAGAAAGGCGTGATTTCCGCGGTATCCCGCTTGAAAGACTTGAGATTCTCCGAGGTTACCGCAGTTCCGCATGGCAAATTCGTGGGTTACATCCTCTGTAGATATCTGGTAAGCCAGAAACGAAGTACAGGGTCAGAAACATAGAGCTTTCCGCCTTGCTTATCAATGAGTTCTTTTTCAATCAGCGCCGATCGGATTCTCGAAACGTTTGATTTGCTGCCTAGATTCCATTTTTTCAAGACGTTTTCCGAAGTGAAACCTGAATTTACGCCGGCACAAATAGCTCGGAGAAAATTTAATTGGAAAGAGGACAAATTCTCGATTTTTGCGATATAGAGGGGCTCATTCTGGGAAAGCAAGTACTCTAGTCCATTTTCAATGTCAATATCAGTAACTATAGAATCGGCATTGACCATAACATTCCACGCAAGTTGCTGAACATACGAAGAATAACAATCAACTCTGCGGCAAATATCCTCAGCGTGTCCTTTTGAAATGGTGACGCCAGCTTTATTGAATCTGGAGCATATATATGACACCCAGTCAGTCTCCGGGATTGTTCCGAGGTGAATGGTGTCTCCGAACATATAGAATGGCATCCTTTTGCTATGGAATATCTTTTCCATCATGTGTTTTTTGCTTCCAAACAGGCAATACGACGTTCTTTGCTGGTGCTGCCATACTCCTCGAAGCCTCTTTTGAAAGGTCAATGAATCCGAAAACTCACCTATTTGTTGGAATTCATCGATACACACCACAATATGAAGACCTTTTTTTTCGGCAATTCGCTCAGGAAGATTCAGGATTTCTTCGGGATCAATGTCTTTAGGCGTTACGCCTATTGACAATGAATATTCAGATGTCAAATCAGGGTTGATAGATATGCGAGGAGCCAGTCTGCCCAAGAACTCTTTGGCATTCTCCATGAGTCTTTCTGCAGTGGAGGACAATGCTTTCAGGATAGATTGTGAGTATCGTAAATAAAAATCGTGCGCGCTCCGGCAGTCATAAATATCCATGAATACGATAACAGGGTCTTTTCCATCAAGTTCTGAAATCACTTTCTTCACCAATGAAGTTTTTCCTAGTCTACGTGGCGAGATAAGTATAGTGTTTATACCGGAAGAAAAATTCTTCTTGATTCTAGTGGTTTCATTGACCCTATCAGTGAAATTTTCTCCTGAAACCGAAGTTCCATAAACAAAAAGCTTATACATAACATTCTGATTTGATGGTAAATATAAGCATTTTTCCGCAAAGTTCACAATATTGTGGACCACAAGTTTGTGAACTTTGCGGATTTTCATGGCAAACGGATAGCCTGACAGAAAAAAGAACTAACTTTGCGGGTGAGAAAAATATAGGCGAAAATGCAGAAAACATGGAAGAAGGCCCTGGTGTATGCGGGCATTGTTTTGTTCTTTTTGGTGCTTGCATACGGATTCGTGCCGCAAGTGCTTGGTGGAAAGATAGTTAACCAAAGCGACATATCGGGTTATGTGGGCATGGCCCGGGAAGCAAACCAGTGGGACAAGGCACATCCTGATGACCCTACGGCATGGACCAACTCCATGTTCGGAGGTATGCCTACCACCATGATCACGGGAAACCATGAAGGCGACTGGACTCAGAAAATCTATGACGCATTCCTTACTGGAAAACGCCCGGCGACATACCTCTTCATCACCCTCTTGGGTGCATTCCTTCTGCTGCTGTCCCTCGGCATAGACAAGATACTTGCCATCGGCGGAGCCGTCGCTGTCGCCTTCTGCTCATACAACATGCAGATAATCCAGGTCGGGCACAATACCAAGATGATGGCCATCGCATGGCTTCCTTGGGTACTTGCCGCCGTGATATTTACCTATCGCTCGGCACTTGGAATATATCGGAAGCCGGATAATGATGAAGCCGGAAAGTGCTGGAAATCATGGCTCCCGCAGGCAGTTCTCGGAGCCGCGCTCTTCGGAATGGCATTGAACTTCCAGATAAAGGCGAACCATATCCAGATTTCCTACTATCTGGCAATCATCATATTCTGCTATGCCATAGGACTTTTCATCTGGCTCATTTCCGACAATGAACGCCGCCGCAGCATCGGCAAATTCTTCGCTGCGTCATTCCTTCTGCTTTTCCTCGGTATTGTCGGAATCGGTGCCAATGCCAACAAGCTCATCCCGATGTACCGCTATTCGCACCAGACCATGCGAGGCGGATCCGAACTGACGGTCGAAGGCAATGCTGACAAGTCGAAAGGCCTTGACATTGAATATGCTACATCCTGGTCTTACGGATGGCAGGAACTGCCTAACCTGATGATTCCGAACTTCAACGGAGGCTCGTCGGCAGGTGCTGTCAATCCTTCCAAGTCCGAAACTGTAAAACTGCTCAAGAGATACGGCCAGACCAATGTCAGGGAAGTGGCCAAGACATTGCCTCTCTACTGGGGACCGCAGCCTTTCACGGCCGGACCTATGTATGTCGGTGCAATAACCGTTTTCCTGTTCCTTCTCGGACTTTTCCTGTGCGACGGAAAGGACAAATGGTGGATTTTCGCCGCGACAATCATTGCCATATTCCTCGGAGTCGGCAGCCATTTCATGCCGTTCACCAAGTTCTGGTATGAATACATGCCGTTCTACAGCAAGTTCAGGACCGTGTCCATGGCATTGATAATCTTGCAAGTAACATTGCCGATGCTCGGATTCATTGTCCTGGACAAGATACTGAAAGGCGGGTACACCGCTGAACAATTCCGGAAACCGGGCTTTGCCGCACTGGCATTGACCGCAGGCTTCTGCTTGCTGTGCTGGATATTCCCGGGCATTGCCGGCGATTTTTCCTCCGCGTCCGACGCGCAGATGCATCCTGAACTCGTGGCGGCACTCCAGCAGGACAGGGCGAGCCTCCTCTCCCATGACGCCATGATATCATTCTGGCTTATCATCTTCGCGTATGTCCTGATTTTGTGGGCGTACGGCAAGCCGAAAGACGTTCCCGGAGATGATGCCTATGTAGGTAACAGAAGATATGCCGCAGCTGCAGCAATCTCCGCATTGGTGCTGCTGAACCTGTTTGCAGTCGGAAAACGCTATCTGAACTCCGACCACTTCATCACGCCTAAGAATTTCCACGGACAATTTACGGAAAGGCCTGTGGACAAGGCGATTCTGGCCGATCCGGCTCTCGACTACCGCGTCCTCGACCTGACGGTCAATGTTTTCAATGATTCCCATCCGAGCTATTGGCACAAGAACATCGGCGGCTACAGCCCGGTGAAGATGCAGCGCTATCAGGACCTCATTGAATACCACCTGACCGGCGAAATCAATTCCATAATAAAGGCTGTCAATGCTGCCGGGACGATTGAGGAGCTTACGGCCACGTTCCCGCGCGTACCGGTGCTGTCAATGCTGAATGACAAGTACGTGATTCTCGACGGCAACAGCGCGCCGGTCATCAATCCGCATGCGATGGGCAATGCGTGGTTCGTCGATTCCGCTGCGCGTGCGGCTTCTGCCAATGAGGAAATATCAATGCTGAAAAACATTGACCTTCATACTACTGCCGTCATCGGGCCTGATTTTGCGTGGGCTGCCGATGCCGTGGATCAATGCGCCAAGTCATCTTCTGATTTGGAGTCCAGGCTTGCTGCCGGTGCTGACACGATCTACATGACATCGTATGCTCCGAATGAACTTCGTTACCATTATCGGGCGGCATCAGACAGGGCAGTGATATTCAGCGAGATATACTATCCGGACGGATGGGCATTGACCTTGGACGGAAAGGCGGATGTTACGGATGGCATCAAACTTTTCCGTGCTGACTGGACACTTCGCGGAGCCGTTCTTCCTGCCGGCGAACATGATATTGTAATGCGCTTTGCTCCGGCATCTTATCGTGTCAGCTCGAATATCGCACGTGCTTCATCCATCCTGCTGATTCTGCTTATTCTCCTTTCAGCGGGAGGAATGTTCCTTTCGCTGAAAAAGTAGGCAGGCCGGTTACTCCGTGATGGAATTGAGAAGGTCCGCCATGCGGGCTGTCAATGCCTTTCGGGAGAATTGACGGATGGCATCTGACTTGTCATTGTCAGCCAGAATTTCCTTGAGCTCAGTCTCTCCGGAGTGCTCTACTTGGATATCCTCATCATCGTCAGCCGCGTTGAAACGCTTCCAGCATAGGTCCAGATATGCGGTGACGGAGGCCTTGTCTTCCCATCCGAACACCACGCCTGCGCCGGTCTGGTTCACTATGCGGGCCATGGCTCCGTCTGTCTGGCCAATCCCGAGAATCGGATTCATGGAAGCCAGGTACTCGAACAATTTTCCAGGCAATGTCGCCCTGTATTCAGGCTCTTTACGTAAAGGCAGAATGAGCAAAGAAGCATTTTTCTGCTCACGTACGGCGATATTGTGGTACTGATAACCCAAATTTATCAAGTGCTTGCCAAGCCCGGCAGCATTGATCGAATCAATGATTTCCTTGTCGGTCTTGCCGACGAGGCGGATGCGCAGCAATTTGTCGAAATCAGGGTCGGACTGGCACTTTTCCGCGAGCGCCAGCCAGAGGACCTCCGGGTTGCCGTCAGATGCGAAAAGTCCCGTATGGGTGATGTTGAAATATCCGTCCGGCTCTACGACCTGGTCGAAATCATCAGCATCGAAACCATTGGTAATCAGTTCGACAGGCGTGTCCGTCATAGTCTGGAACTCTTCCTGGACCAGAGGCGAAACAGCCACCACGACAGTAGCGTCATCCAGAACCTCCTGCTCCAGGCGATGGTGCTTTTTCTCCGCCCATTTGCACAGGCACAAGTGCTTGAAATAAAACATCTTGGTCCACGGGTCACGGAAATCAGCCACCCAAGGAATGTTGGTGGCCTTGGACAACTGCCTGGCTATCAGGTGCATTGACTGAGGCGGGCCGGTACTTACGATAGCGTCCACCGGATGTTCCTTCAGGTATTTCTTCAAGAAACGCACGGACGGCCTTACCCATGTCACGCGCGGATCCGGAATGAACAGATTGCCGCGAAGGAAAAGCATGAGTTTCTGCTTGAAAGTCTTCTTCTGATTGTTTATCGGATTCACCTCCTGTCCGGTCGCGCTCTTTCCGCCCGTCAGTTTCCGGTACAATGAATAAAATTCCGTGATATGCCTCTTGATGACGACAGCCTCATTCGGCACATCCTCTTCCAAAGTCTTGTCAATGCTGGTCATCTCCGGATTTTCAGGAGTGTAGATGACGGGCTGCCATCCGAATTGAGGCAGATACTTGCTGAATTTCACCCATCTCTGCACGCCGGAACCACCAGTCGGCGGCCAGTAATATGTTATGATAAGTACTTTTTTCATGATCGTTTCCGAGAACTTTCTCAAATATAGCTAAATTTTCAATCGAGGTGTTGAATTGTGGACCGAAAATAAGTAAATTTGTTAGCTCCAGCGCAATGCGCGTTTAGAGTGACGATATAATTAGTAGCGAACGATATGGCGAAGAAACAGGCGGAAGACACCCCGATGCTCAAACAATATTTTGCTGTCAAGGCCCAGCATCCTGAAGCAGTCCTGCTTTACAGGGTGGGAGACTTCTACGAGACATACTCTGACGATGCGATTCTCGTGAGCAAGGTTCTCGGACTGGTGCAGACCAAGCGGTCTAATGGCGACAAAGAGGCCGTTCCGATGGCAGGATTTCCGCATCACGCCATAGAACAATATCTTACGCGCCTCATCCGTGCCGGCTACAAGGTTGCGGTCTGTGACCAATTGGAAGACCCTAAACTGGTGGGCAACAGGACATTGGTGAAACGGGGCGTAACGGAAATGGTTACCCCTGGAATCGCATTCGGCGAAAACATGCTGGAACAGAAGGAACACAACTTCCTGACTGGACTGACGTTCTCCAAAGACCAGTGCGGTGCAGCATTTCTGGATGTGTCCACGGGAACATTTCAGGTGGCGCAGGGCAGCACCGGCTATATCGGAACGCTCATTGCCTCGCTCTCTCCTAAGGAAATCGTGGTGCGGCGCGGATTTGAAAAGACAGTAAAAGAACTGTATGGGGAGAACTTGTATGTATCTACGATGGATGAGTGGGCTTTCGTCCACGATGCCGCTGTAGAGAAACTCAAGAAACAGCTCCATGTGGAATCGCTGAAAGGCTATGCCATTGACACATACCCGCTTGGCGTATGCTCTGCCGGCGCGCTGGTAGTCTATCTGGAACAGACGCAGCACGCGGGGCTTGCCAACATCTGCTCGATTTCCCGCATTGACGAAGACAAATTCGTGTGGATGGACAGGTTTACGCTCCGCAATCTCGAAGTCTTCAACGCCTCTGCCGGCGGCGAAGGTGTGTCTCTTGTCAATGTTGTCGACAAATGCTGCTCTCCGATGGGCTCCCGCCTCCTGAGAAGCTGGCTTGCAATGCCTTCGATGGACTTGAAAGAACTCGGCGACCGTTTCGACATAGTGGAATGTTTCACGAAAAACGAGGAGCTCCTGACCGGAATCCAGGAAAGGATAAGCAATATCGGCGATTTGGACAGAATCATGGCCAGAGTAGCTACGGGCAAGATCATGCCGCGTGAAGTCCTGCAGCTCGGAAGGGGACTTTCGCAGCTCGGCCCTATAAAATCACTTTGCTCGGGAGAAAACGGCTGTGCCCCTCTGGAAGAATTGGTAAGCTCAATCGACGGGTGTTCGGATCTTTATGACAGAATCGCCAGGACATTGACCCCGGACGCTGCTGCCGCAATAGGCAAGGGTGACGTCATCGCCAAAGGCGTGGACCCTGAACTTGACAGGCTGCGCGACATCTCGCATGGGGGGAAGGAATATCTCCTCATGATGCAGCAGAGGGAAACTGAACGCACCGGAATCAGCTCATTGAAAATAGGTTACAACAATGTTTTCGGCTACTATATCGAGGTCCGCAATGCCCATAAGGACAAGGTGCCGGAGGATTGGATACGCAAGCAGACATTGGTCAATGCCGAGAGGTACATCACGCAGGAATTGAAAGACTATGAGGAGCAGATTCTTTCCGCCGAGGATAAGATTTACGCTCTTGAATCTTCGATATATGGTGCCCTGATTGCTGAAATCCAGAAATCTATCCGCACAATCCAGAGGAATTCAATGGTGATTGCCAAGCTGGACATACTCGTCGGGTTTGCCGAACTGGCATTGGAAAACCATTATTGCCGCCCGGAAGTCGGTGACGGACTGGAACTTGAAATCAAGGCAGGCAGGCATCCTGTCATCGAAACATTGATGAAGCCGGGCGAAGAATATGTGCCGAACGACATTTATCTGGACAGGAACAAACAGCAGATCATAATACTTACCGGCCCGAACATGTCCGGTAAATCGGCATTGCTCCGCCAGACGGCACTGATAGTGCTGCTGGCCCAGATCGGGTCTTTCGTGCCGGCGACATCTGCGAAAATCGGCTACTTCGACAAGATTTTCACGCGCGTAGGTGCGTCTGACAATATCTCCAGAGGCGAATCCACGTTCATGGTGGAAATGTTGGAAACGTCAATGATCCTTCACAATCTTTCCGAACGTTCATTGGTCCTGCTGGATGAAATCGGCCGCGGAACATCGACCTATGACGGCATGTCCATTGCAAGGGCCATCGTGGAATACATCCATGAATATGGAAAGGGCGCCAAAACATTGTTCGCTACACATTATCACGAGCTGAATGATTTGGAAGGGATATATCCGAGGGTGAAGAATTTTCACGTGACTGTGAAGGAGGTGGGCAAGGAAGTGGTGTTCCTGCGAAAAATCAAGGAAGGCGGCACGGCGCACAGTTTCGGTATCCACGTGGCGCGCATGGCCGGAATGCCTAGGGAAGTGCTGGTGTCTGCTGAAAAGACATTGTCTGCATTGGAAGCCGGAAACGCCGGTTTCATAAGTAAAGGTGAGGGAAATCGTGAAGCAGGGATAAATAAGCCTTATAACACAAAGGAGGGCAGGGTAGAGAGTGACGGCTCGATACAGTTGTCGCTATTTCAGCTGGATGACCCTACATTGTCCTCAATGAGAGATACTTTGAAGGCTGCGGACCTGAATAATATGACCCCGATGCAGGCTTTCGACCTTCTCCGTGACATGAAGAAAGAACTTGGAATATAATAACATGAACTTATAACTTGAATTAATTGAAATTATCATGACACTAAAAACTTTTATGGCGACCGCAGCATTGACATTGGCCTTGCCTTTGATGGCTGCCGCTGGTGACGGGTCCTATCGGGTGGTTTCTCCGGACGGACATTTGAGCGCTGCCGTTGTGGTAGGCAAGGAAATTTCCTACACGGTGGCGATGGATGAAATGCAGATTCTGAACCCTTCAAGGGTGTCTATGACAATGTCGGACGGTACGGTTTTCGGAGCGGATGACAAGGTGAGGAAAGTCCGCAGGGCGAGCGTCGACCAGATTCTGAAGCCTGTGCTGTACAAGAAATCCGAAGTTCGGGACAATTATAATGAAATGACTCTCGATTTCAAGGAGTTCTCATTGGTTTTCCGCGCTTATGACGACGGTGTCGCATACAGGTTCGTGAGCAAGCTCAAAGGAGACTTCATCGTTTCCGGTGAACAGGCTGAATTCGCTTTCTGCAAGGATTGGAATACTTTCGTCCCTTATGTGAAGCAGCATACGGAAACGCTTGAAAGCCAGTATTATAACTCATTTGAAAATACTTATGAGCATCACGCTCTCTCCAAGTGGAACAAGGAGCGCCTTGCATTTTTGCCGGTGGCAGTGGAGGCTGACAACGGCGTGAAAGTCCTCGTGACGGAGTCTGATTTGAGGCACTATCCTGGAATGTTTCTTTACAATGAGGGAGATGCTTCTACGCTCAGCGGCCGTTTCGCTCCTTATCCTAAGGAAATCGAGCAGGGCGATCACAATATGTTGCAGGGGGTAGTCAAGACAAGAGAAGATTATATCGCGAAATGTTCTGACAATGAGGCGTTTCCGTGGAGAATCATCATGGTGACCGACAACGATGCCCATTTGGCTGTCAATGACCTCGTGTGGCTTCTCGGAAAGCCTGCCGATCCTGCAGAAGACTATAGCTGGGTGCGTCCGGGCAAGGTGGCTTGGGACTGGTGGAACGCCTGGAACCTCTACGGCGTAGATTTCCGTGCTGGCATCAACAATGATACATACAAGTACTACATTGACTTCGCTGCTTCCCATGGAATCGAATATGTCATTCTCGATGAGGGCTGGGCTGTGAACAAGAAGGCCGACCTTATGCAGGTCATCCCGGAAATTGACCTCCCGATGCTTTGCGGATATGCAAGAGAACGTGGCGTGGGTCTGATTCTGTGGGCAGGATATTGGGCTTTCGACAGAGATATGGAAAACGTATGCCGCCATTATTCGGAGATGGGCATCAAAGGTTTCAAGGTGGACTTCATGGACAGGGATGACCAGATTATGGTTGATTTCCACAAGCGTGCGGCTGAAATGGCGGCCAAATATCATTTGATGATAGACTTCCACGGCACATATAAGCCTGCCGGATTGAACAGGACCTGGCCGAACGTCGTGAACTATGAGGGAGTACATGGCCTGGAGCAGATGAAATGGAGCCCTAACACTGTCGATCAGGTTACATACGACGTGACAGTTCCTTTTATCCGTATGGCTGCCGGCCCGATGGACTACACCCAGGGTGCAATGCGCAATTCCACCAAGAAAAATTATCGTCCGGTCAATACCGAGGCTATGAGTCAGGGGACGCGTTGCCGTCAACTTGCTGAATATGTGGTATTTGAGTCGCCGCTCAATATGCTTTGCGACTCCCCGTCGAACTATATGGCAGAACCGCTCTGTACCAAGTATATCGCTGACTGTCCGGTAGTTTGGGACGAAAGCATTGCCGTAAACGGCGAAATCAGCAAATACATTACGCTGGCGCGCAGAAGCAGAGATGTGTGGTATGTCGGTTCAATGACTGACTGGAATGCCCGCGACCTCGACATTGACCTCGGCTTCCTCGGCGAAGGACATTGGACGATGGAAATTTTCTGCGACGGCATCAATGCTGATCGTGCGGCGCGCGACTTCAGACATGAGATTCAGGCAGTTCCGGAGAACCGTCAGTTGAAGATCCATATGGCTCCGGGAGGTGGCTGGGCAGCCCGTATAACGAAGGAATAGATGAACGCGAGGGAACAGGCTATATTCGGACGGACGGAACTGCTTCTGGGTGAGGATGTCATGCAGGCGCTTTCGCGGATGAAGGTCATTATCTTCGGCGTGGGCGGTGTCGGCAGCTGGTGCGCGGAAGGGCTGGTCAGAAGCGGAATCAAGCATCTGACGATAGTCGATTCGGACAGGGTGAGCATTACCAATGTCAACCGGCAGCTTATGGCGACGGTCAAGACTGTCGGGCAGGTCAAGGTTGAGGCTTTGAAGACGCGGTTACTGGAGATAAATCCTGACGCCGAGATTGAAGCTGTTCAGGCGATATATTGTGATGAAACTGCGGATTCTTTTGATCTGGACAGTTATGACTATGTTGTAGATGCTGTGGATTCGTTGAAAAACAAGGCTTTGCTTATTTTGAGGGCTGCTGCCAGCAGGGCAAAGTTTTTCTGCTCGCTCGGGGCGGCATTGAAGACGAATCCGCAGAAAATCCGGGTGGCGGAGTTCTGGGATGTGAAGGGGTGTCCTCTGGGGTCGGCTCTCCGGAAGAAGATGAAACGCGCCAAGACATTGCCTGCCAGCAAGTTTCTGTGTGTGTATGATGATGAGGTTCTGCTGAACAGAGGTGGCAGCTATTCTCTTGGGCTGCAAGCATTTGTGGAAGGTCAGGAAGGTATTGCTGCCGGTGATCCTGCATTGGCGGACCATGAATGGGATTCGTCGAAGGCTCAGATCAACGGCACGACGGCTTATATAACGGCGATATTCGGAATGACGCTTTCCGGGCTGGTGATAGATGATGTTTATCATAGCGTTATAAGGAAAATGAAACAGTAAGATTTCTTATCGTTTCTGCAATTTTCATTACTTTTGAGGTTTGAATTAGAAATGAAACCAAATAAAACAAATTCTTAATATTTTATGGCAACGGTCGAAGAATTGAAAAGAATCGCATCTCAGGTAAGACGTGACATCGTCAGAATGGTCACGGACGCCAAATCCGGTCATCCGGGCGGCTCCCTGAGTAGTGCAGATGTGCTAACTGCTCTTTATTTCAATGAAATGAAGATTGATCCTGAGAACTGGAAACGCGACGGCAAGAATGAGGACGTGTTCATCCTTTCTGCCGGCCACATGACCCCGGTTTATTATTCCATTCTTTCTCGTCGTGGCTATTTCCCGGTCAAGGAACTTGCTACCTTCAGGAAATTCGGCACCCGTCTTCAGGGGCATCCATGTGTAGAGAAGGGGCTTCCTGGCATTGCACAGGCTTCCGGATCTCTCGGACAGGGACTTTCTGCTGCGGCCGGAATTGCTCTCGGAAAGAAACTTGAAGGTGAAGACCGTTTCGTGTATGTGCTTTGCGGTGATGGCGAGAGCGAGGAAGGACAGATTTGGGAGGCCGGCATGTTTGCTGCACACCATAAGCTGGACAACCTCATTGCCATGACAGACTGGAACGGACAGCAGATTGACGGTACTGTCGAAGCTGTTGCCGGCGAGGGCGATCTCGAAGCCATGTGGAAATCATTCGGATGGAATGTCATTGTCGCTGACGGACATGATTTCGAGTCGATTCTTCCCGCATTCGCGAAAGCTCGTGAGAACAAAGGCGCTCCTACGATGATTTTGTTCAAGACGGAAATGGGACATGGAGTGGATTTCATGGCCGGAACATGCAAATGGCATGGCAAGGCACCGTCTCCGGAGCAGTGCCAGGATGCTCTCACTCAGTTGGAGGAAACATTGGGCGATTATTAATTGATAAAGAAATACCGATATGACGAAATATACTGATACGGGAAAGAAAGATACCCGAAGCGGATTCGGTGCCGGTCTTTATGAAGCCGGCAAGGCTGATTCCAGAGTCGTAGCTCTAACTGCCGACTTGAAGGGCTCTTTGAAGATGGATGCATTTGCCAATGATTTTCCTGAAAGATTTATCCAGTGCGGCATTGCCGAGTCCAATATGATAGGCGTGGCTGCCGGATTGGCGATTACCGGAAAGATTCCTTTTGCAGGCTCTTTTGCAGAGTTCGTTACCGGTCGTGTCTATGACCAGATCCGTCAGGAAGTGGCTTACGGCCAGACCAATGTGAAGATTGCTGCTTCTCATGCGGGAATCACTCTCGGAGAGGACGGAGCGACTCACCAGACCATGGAGGACATCGCTCTCATGCGTGCATTGCCGGGCATGGTGGTGATCAATCCAGACCAAAGCCGCGACCATCGCTGCCGCCAAATATGACGGTCCTGTCTATTTGCGTTTCGGCCGTCCTTCGGTGCCTAACTTCACACCTGAAGACCAGACTTTCGAAATCGGCAAGGCTTATGTCATGAACGAGGGCAAGGACGTTACGATCATCGCTACGGGACATCTCGTATGGGAAGCCCTCAAGGCTGCCGAGATACTTGAAAACGAGGGCATCTGCGCGGAAGTCATTGATATCGCGACAATCAAGCCGCTCGACGAGGCTGCTGTCGTAGCTTCCGCAATGAAGACCAAGGCTGTAGTCGTGACTGAAGAGCACAACATGGCAGGCGGTCTCGGCGAACTCGTAGCCGGTGTGCTTGCGGCTAAAATGCCGGTACCTATGGAGTATGTCAATGGTGGTGACCGTTTCGGTGAGTCCGGAACTCCTGCTGAGCTGATGGCTGCATACGGACTGGATGGCGAACATATCGCCGAAGCTGCGAGAAAAGCTATGTTCCGCAAGTAAACGGTAATCGCCGGCCATATGCAAGACGGGGAAATCATCCGTCTTTACCGTAGCGGTGAAGAAGAAAGGGCGTTTTCAGAAATAGTCAGATCGTATAGCGAGAGACTTTACTGGCATGTCCGCCGCTTCGTGTGCTGTCATGAAGATGCCGACGATTTGGTTCAGGAAATATTCGTGAAAATATGGGCTGCACTTCCTTCTTTCCGGGAGGAGGCGCAGCTCTTTACATGGATATACCGCATCGCCACCAACGAGACATTGAACTTTCTGCGTAAGCAGAAGGTCCGGGCGGCGCTTTCTTTCAGAAGCATTGACGCGGAAATGGAGCGGATGATTGACGACG